>Ga0308158_10000164_pt1 | contig 144233 bp, 137 predicted proteins | sample PhyBR2_FD_201038 | JGI IMG/M metagenome (GOLD analysis project Ga0308158, IMG submission 201038) | Phyllosphere microbial communities from UC Gill Tract Community Farm, Albany, California, United States - DLSLB.R2 | ecosystem: Host-associated > Plants > Phyllosphere > Unclassified | place... | reverse complement strand
GCTTTTGCATCTTGGCGGTCTGGACGGGACTCGAACCCGCGACCCCATGCGTGACAGGCATGTATTCTAACCAACTGAACTACCAAACCAAGATAATATTGTATGTCAAAGAAATCTAAACTCGCAAAACACTAAGAATATTTCTTAACCTATTGCGGTCTGGACGGGACTCGAACCCGCGACCCCATGCGTGACAGGCATGTATTCTAACCAACTGAACTACCAAACCATCGTTGAGTAAGCATTACCGCTTCATTATTTCAACGGTGCAAATATACGACCATTTCGTTACGGTGCAAATATTTTTAAAGAAAATATCACGTTTTTTTTACCCGGTTTTACAGTTGTCTTTTTATCAGTTATTTACAAAACAAAAAAAAACCGGATACTCAAATCCGGTTTTTAATATTGTTAAAGCAGGTTCGATACCGCGTCTACGTATGTCTGTTTCGGCGCTACTCCAACCTGGCGTCCTACTACTTCTCCGTTTTGGAAAATCAATACAGTCGGAATGTTTCTTACACCGTATTGAGAAGCAAAATCCTGGTTTGCGTCTACGTCTACTTTACCAACGACAACCTTTCCATCAAAATCATTAGCCAGTTCTTCGATTGTTGGTCCCAACATTTTACAAGGTCCGCACCATTCTGCCCAAAAATCCACTACAACAGGTTTGTCTGATTTCAATACTACCTCTTCGAAAGTAGCATCTGTTATTTCTAATGCCATAATTTTATTTTTAATTAATAAGTAATATACAAATTTATATTTTTTTTTAATTGTTGCAAGGCTACTATTATAACTAATATCTATTGATTCATAAACATTGCTAATTCAGCCGGAACGAAACCTGCATACGTTCCAGTTCTTCCAGCAAGTCCGATGATATTTCAATGCGCGTATTCTTACTTGGCATTTCGATGAGATTTTTACGGACGTATTGTGTTTCGGCAACAACTACATCCGGTTCTCTCTGGTCAATCTCGGCTGCATCTGCATCCGGATCCGGTTCTTCCACAAGTTTTTGCACCACTTCGGCCTGCAGCCTGTCCTGTACTTCTTCGAGTTCAAAGATTTCAAAAACCACTGATTTGGTTCCCGGATTGTTATCCATCACCAGCCTTATTTTCTCGATCTGCATTTCCTTAAGCTGGCGCACGTCCATCTGGATGATGAGCTTTTTCGCAAAAGCCGGAATCACCTCGCTTAACAGTTTTAATTCCACGAACTGCATTTTGGGCTCGGTCCGCTCATTTGTATCTTTTTTAAGCCATCCCTCCTTTACAAACACCTTAAAATACACAAATGTATTGTTTAGTAAAAAATGACGGTATTTGAGATAATCCTCGTTGAACATGCGCATTTCAATGCTTTCGTCATATCCTTCGATCGTGAACATGGCCCAGTCCTTGCCTTTTGCCGATGTGCGGAACTGCACGTTCGAGATCATACCTCCAAAGGTAAGCGTTCTTCCCACCATAGCATCAAGCTGCTTAATATGTTCCAGCCGCGCATTACAGAAATATTTCAGTTCAAATTTAAAATCGTCCAGCGGATGTCCCGATATATAAATTCCCACCACATCTTTTTCCTTCGCAAGCTTTTCCATCGTGGTCCATTCCTCTGCCTGGGGAATTACAGGCTCAGGAATCTGTACTTCGCTGCTTTCACCAAACAGACTTACCTGCGACGAATTGGCATTATCCTGGTATTTCGCACCGTATTTCATTGCTTTTTCCAGAAAGGTGATGTTGTCTGTATCTGCCTGGAAATACTGCGCACGATGGGTATCGGCAAAACAGTCAAAGCCTCCCGCAAGCGCAAGGTTTTCAAAAGCTTTTTTGTTGGCAGATCGCAGATCAATACGTTTTGCAAGATCAAATATCGATTTGTATTTCCCGTCTTTCCTGTTTTCTATAATCGTATTTACAGCTCCTTCCCCCACTCCTTTAATGGCTCCCATACCAAAACGGATCTGATAATTTTCGTTCACCGCAAATTTGTAATGCGATTCGTTAACATCTGGACCTAATACGTCGAGCCCCATACGTCGGCATTCTTCCATAAAGAACGTCACCTGCTTAATATCGTTCATGTTGTTGGAAAGTACGGCCGCCATGTATTCTGCCGGGTAATGAGCCTTCAGGTAAGCCGTCTGGTAAGCCACCCATGCATAACAGGTTGAATGGGATTTATTGAATGCATAAGAGGCAAACGCCTCCCAGTCTTTCCATACCTTTTCCAGTACTTTGGCATCATGTCCCTTTTCAGCAGCCTGGGAAACAAACTTAGGCTTCATCTTGTCGAGTACATCCTTCTGCTTTTTTCCCATTGCCTTACGCAAAACATCGGCCTCTCCTTTGGTAAATCCCGCCAGCTTCTGTGACAAAAGCATTACCTGTTCCTGATAAACCGTAATCCCGTAGGTTTCTTTCAGATATTCCTCACACGCATCAAGGTCATAAGTAATGGGTTCCTCCCCGTTTTTTCGCCGTACGAACGAAGGGATGTATTCAATAGGTCCCGGGCGGTACAGCGCGTTCATTGCAATAAGGTCGGCAAAAACCGTAGGCCGAAGGTCTTTCATATATTTCTGCATCCCGGGTGACTCGTACTGGAACACCCCCACGGTTTCCCCGCGCTGAAACAGTTCATATGTTTTCACATCATCGATAGGAATTTCTTCCGGGTCGATTTCAATTCCGGTCCTCTGTTTAATAATAGCAATAGTATCTTTAATAAGCGTAAGGGTCTTTAACCCGAGAAAGTCCATTTTGAGCAGGCCTGCACTCTCAGCTACGGAGTTATCGAACTGCGTTACGTACAAATCAGAATCCTTAGCCGTTTGTACAGGTACGAAATTCGTGATATCATCGGGTGTGATGATGACCCCGCAGGCATGGATTCCCGTGTTACGCATAGAACCTTCAATAATTTTGGCCTGCTGAATGGTTTCGGAAAGCAAATCTTTCTGGCTGGCCACCTGAATGAGTTCTTTTATAGCATCGAATTCTTCGGAACGCAATGCCTTTTTGATCTCATCTTCAGGTTCCGACAAAAACCTGCGCAGATTCCATTTACTCGGCATCATGGTCGGAATCATTTTAGCAATACGCTCTGACTCGTATAACGGTAAATCGAGTACACGCGCCGCATCCTTTATTGCTGATTTGGTTGCCATTTTACCATAAGTAATGATCTGCGCAACCTGATTGGCCCCATATTTATTAATTACATAATCCATAACCCGTCCGCGTCCTTCATCATCGAAATCGATATCGATATCGGGCATGGAAACCCGGTCCGGATTCAGGAACCGCTCAAAAAGCAGGTCGTATTTTATAGGATCAAGGTTTGTTATCCCAAGGCAGTAGGCTACTGCGGATCCGGCTGCGGAACCACGTCCGGGTCCTACCGAAACTCCCATTGCTCGTGCTGCGGCGATGAAATCCTGGACAATAAGGAAATATCCGGGATACCCGGAATTCTCAATTGTCTTTAACTCAAAATCCAGTCGTTCCGTCACCACTTCATCAATTTCCGTATACCTGCGTTTGGCTCCTTCGTATGTAAGGTACCTTAAATAGGCATTTTCTCCGCGCTTTCCTCCGTCAGCATCATCTTCCACATTCACGAATTCTTCGGGGATATCAAACTTAGGCAACAGGATGTCCCGGTACAGCGAATAAGGTTCTACCTTATCTACCACTTCCTGTATATTGATTACGGCTTCCGGAAGATCTTCAAAAAGCAGCTTCATTTCAGCCTGGGTCTTGTAATAATATTCCTGATTGGGCAATCCGTAACGGTAACCGCGTCCGCGACCTATAGGCGTTGCCTGTTTTTCACCGTCCTTTACGCACAGCAGGATATCGTGCGCATTCGCATCCGACTTCTCCAGATAATACGTATTGTTCGTAGCAACGAGCTTAACACCGTGCTTTCTGGCAAAGGCTATGAGCGTTTTATTAACACGGTCTTCATCTTCCTGCTGGTGTCTCATGATTTCAAGATAAAAATCATCACCGAAATGTTCTTTCCACCATAACAGGGCATCTTCAGCCTGTTTTTCCCCCACATTGAGGATTTTACTCGGAATTTCACCGTACAGGTTTCCCGAGAGCACCATTACATCTTCTTTATATTGCAGCAATAACTGTTTATCTATGCGTGGAACATAATAAAATCCTTTAATAGAAGCTATAGAAGCCAGCTTTGCCAGATTGTGATAGCCCTTTTTGTTCTTTGCAAGTAGTACTACCTGGTATCCGTTGTCTTTTTTAGATCTGTCGAGATGATCTTCGCAAATGAAGAATTCGCATCCTACAACCGGTTTTATTTCTCTTCCGACCGGCTCTTCACCGTTGGCCACGGCAGCTTCATTTGCAGCTTTCACTCCTTTATTGTGATCGAGAACCGCACTCACAAACTTAAAAGCTCCCATCATGTTTCCATGATCGGTCATTGCGATAGCCGACATTTTTTCTCCTGCCGTTTTCTTTATCATAGCACCGATATCTATCGTAGACTGCAATACAGAGAACTGCGTATGGTTATGGAGATGGGCAAAAACCGCTTGTTCGTATGCCTTTTTAACTTCTTCGGTTATTTCTACAGAAACTTCCTGCTGTAAAACACCCGAAGATTCCAATTGCTTCCGGATTTCTTCGGAAGCTTTTTTTAGGTTGATATGCTTAAGCCCTACCAACTGGAAAGGCTGCTGGTTCCGTTCTTTAAAAAGCTGCAGATATCCCGCCGGCTGCTGAAGCTCCTGTTCGGGGAATACGTTCTTACGTACAAGTTCAAAAAAACAGCGCGTTGTAGCCTCTACGTCGGCAGTTGCATTATGCGCTTCTCCAAACGGAACCCCGAACAGATATTCATGCAATTCCGTTAAAGTAGGAAGCTTATAACGCCCTCCCCTTCCTCCGGGCAGCTTTAACAGGTCGGCCGTAACTTCAGTACAGGTATCGAGCACGGGCATTTCGCCTAACGGTGAAGTTGTGCCGGCCCGGTAAAATTCGGCTCCCATAATGTTCAGGTCAAATCCTACGTTCTGCCCCACTACGAACTTGGCCTTACCCAGCGCCGCATTAAATTTTTGAAGCACAAGCGATATCTCCACCCCCTTTTCAGAAGCCAGCAATGTGGAAATACCGTGAATACGTTCCGAATCATATGGAATATCAAAACCATCGGGTCTGACCAAAAAATCCTCATGTTCAATAAGCTGTCCCATTTCATCGTGCAACTGCCAGGCGATCTGTATACAGCGCGGCCAGTTGTCTACATCCGTGATAGGTGCATTCCAGTCTTTGGGTAATCCAGTGGTTTCGGTATCGAAAATTATATACATAAAAACGGTCTAAAGTAAAATTCTCATCTCTTACAAAGTTACAATAAAAAAAGGTCGTCTCAAATGAGTACGACCTAACGATATGTTAAACAAAAGATGTTTCTTCTTTAAGGAGCAGGTGCCGGATCTGGTTCGGGTACCGGCTCCGGGGCAGGTGCTTCGGACAGGGGAATCTGGAAAAATACCCCCTTGTTAAAATTAACAGAAGGTGTATTTTCGAGCGGTGTACCGGTCGGCACCATTTCTGTCATAAACACACCTGAAATTGTTCCGGGAACCTGTTTTTCAACCGGGTCTATTCTCACATATCCCGATCCAGTTGTAGAAGAAGTACTGTAATTGTATTTAATGTCGTCCACTACTTTGGAATAGGTTGCCACATTGAAATTAGTTTTACCAAGAATGTATTCGCCTCCCATTTCGTAATTGTCAATATAAAGAGTTACATTCTCGTCATTTGTTGCCCCTACAATAACCAGGTCTCCGTCTTTCACGAAAGCCTGCATTTTGGTGGCACGCCAGAATGAATATCCTTTTGTAGCTTCAAAAGCCGGGGTATTTACGGAAAGTTCTTCTTCACACGAAGCAAATGACAGCGCTACTAATGCAATCAAAAAATATTTTTTCATATCGGTTTTAGATTCTGAATTCAATGTTATCAAACAAAAATAAAATTTTTTATTTATGTCGAATCATTTTTCTTTAATAATTATTTAACTTTTATTAAGTTTTAACAAATTCATCGTTATTTTTAACCGATTCGGCTTCGTCAAAACAAAAAAAATAGTAATTTTGCAGCTTAAATTAATAACCAGAGGTCGGGAACCTCTATTAAATCATTAATTATGTCTGTAAAAATTAGATTACAAAGACACGGAAAAAAAGGAAAACCTTTTTACTGGGTAGTAGCTGCTGATGCACGCGCAAAAAGAGATGGTAAATTCTTGGAAAAAATCGGAACTTACAATCCAAACACCAATCCTGCAACTATTGACTTAAATGTTGATGCTGCTGCGAAATGGTTGTTCAACGGTGCACAGCCTACAGATACTGCCAAAGCGATCTTATCTTACAAAGGGGCTTTATTGAAACACCACTTAAACGGAGGTGTTCGCAAAGGGGCTTTAACTCAGGAACAAGCTGATGCAAAATTCGCTGCCTGGTTAGAAGAAAAAGAAAACAAAATCAACTCTAAAGTTTCCGGATTGGCTGACACTAAAGCCGCTTCTAAAGCTGCTGCTTTAAAAGCTGAAAAAGAAGTGAACGCAAAACGTATTGCTGCTGCACAGGAAGCAAAAGCTGCTGCTGAGGCCGCAAATGCTGAAGAAGCTGCTCCAGAAGCTGAAGAAAGTACAGAAGAAACTGAAGCATAATTCAAAAGCGGTTTTTAATGCGTAAAAAAGATTGTTTTTATTTAGGAAAAATCGCTAAGAAATTTAGTTTCAAAGGCGAAGTCTTGGTCTACTTGGATACGGATGAGCCTGAAATGTATACAGAATTGGAATCAATGTTCGTTGACATCAACGGACATTTGGTTCCTTTTTTTATTGAAAAGGCATCGCTTCACAAGGAAAAATTCCTCAGAACACAGTTTGAAGACATCGACTCTGAAGATGCTGCCGACGATATTGTCGGCAAGGAAGTTTACCTGCCTCTCACGGCCCTTCCCAAACTGGAGGGTAACAAATTTTACTATCATGAGGTTATCGGCTTTGATGCCGTTGACCAGCGGTTGGGAAATTTCGGAACTATTGCCAAAATAAGCGATAACGGTGTACAGGCCCTTTTTGAAATCCAGAAAGGTGGAGCTCTTATCCTTGTTCCCCTTATCGACGCCTTCATCGTTGAAGTAAACCGCGACAACAGATCCATCCTGTTTAATACTCCTGAAGGACTTATTGATTTATACCTGTAAGTTTTAAACTTTGTTTAAAAGCATTATTTTTGAAGAAAATTTCTTCGAAATGTTTTCATTCAAACAATTTACCGTACATCAGGACCATTGTGCTATGAAAGTAGGTACCGACGGTGTCCTGCTCGGAGCATGGGCTCCTGTTTTTCACAATCCCCTTTCCGTTCTCGACATTGGTGCGGGTACCGGATTATTATCACTTATGCTGGCCCAGCGCTGTTCTGCTGAACAGATTGACGCTGTTGAGATAGACGATGATGCGTACGAACAATGTGTTGAAAACTTTGAAGCCAGTAACTGGAATGACCGGTTGTTCTGTTATCACGCGCCTGTTGACGCCTTTACGGACGAAATGTTTGAAGAAGGGGAAGAGTATGACCTCATTGTTTCCAATCCTCCTTTTTACTCAGAAAATTATACCTCGGGCGATGAGAAAAGAGATCTGGCCCGTTTTCAGGAATCACTGCCTTTTGAAGAGCTTATTGAATGTGCACAGGCACTCTTGTCGGATAACGGTGTTTTCGCCGTAATCATCCCGTTTAAGGAAGAATCCCGTTTTACCGCACTTGCCGGTTCGGTAAATCTATTTCCGTTTAAAGTAACCCGTGTGAAAGGAACACCTTTAACTGAAACCAAGCGCAGCCTCATGGCTTTTTCAAGATTGGAACAGGTTCCCGTCACAGACGAACTCATAATAGAAGAAGGGCGCCATGAGTATACAGAAGCCTACAGAAACCTTACGAAAGATTTTTATCTGCGGTTTTAAAAACAGCTTTCTGCTGTTTTTTTTATTTCTGTCTTTTTTTAATTTAAATAAATTACATTCCTAAAATCAAACAAAACAAAGAAAAAAAACCTATAAAAATAATTAATACAGAATAAAAATCTAAAACAAATATTAAAAAACCCTTGTTTATAGATTTTTTTTCACATTAAAACTTGCGTGTTTATTTTTTTCGATGCATATTTGCACCAGAAAATCAACACATTAATAAAAGATGAATAATTCAGTTATTAAAATGATGCAAATGATGGTGATGCAGATGATGCATCCGACCTACTGTACCCATTAACTGATTATTCATTAAAAGAATAAGTCCTTTGGGTAAATGCTCAAAGGACTTTTTTATTACGCAAGATATGTTACAGCAACTCCTTATTTCCACTTTCCGGCACACAGGCATACCGCTTTCATTCCGAACTTTCGGAAAATCACCGGGAACAGCTCCGGTAGTCCTTGTTAACCACGCTTTGACCGGCAACAGCAATGCCGCGGGTGAAAACGGCTGGTGGAATATGCTTATCGGAGATGGAAAAACAATCGATACACTCCGGTTTTCGGTCATTGCTTTTGACATACCGGGAAACGGGCAAAACGGTTTTTTTATTGATGATTATGAAAATTTCAGCATCCGAACCATTGCACAGCTGTTTTGGGACGGACTGCATTTGCTGAACATCAACAGGATCTTTGCCATTATCGGGGGAAGTCTTGGGGGAGCAATTGCATGGGAAATGGCCTTTTTAAAACCCGACCGTATTGAAAAAATCATACCGGTGGCATGTAATTACAAGGCTTCGGACTGGCTTATTGCAAATGTAAAAGTACAGGAAGCTATCTTGAAAAACTCGTCAAATGCTCTTGAAGATGCCCGAATGCACGCTATGTTGCTGTACAGGACTCCGGAATCGTTCCAGGCTAAATTTAATCTGGAAAGGAACACAGCTACGAAAAAGCATAAGGTCGAGGAATGGCTCGAATATCACGCAAAAACGCTGGAGAAACGCTATAAGTTAAAATCTTACCGGCTTATGAACCATTTGCTAAAAACAATCGGTAATGAATGGACCCGCGACGATTTCGAATCTTTTTTAAACACAACGCAGATGAATATCCATTTAATCGCTGTTAATTCAGATTATATGTTTACAAAAAAAGAGCAATACGAAACATTCAAGGAAATTGCAGAAGTGTATAAGCACGTGAGTTTCGAAACCATTCATTCCATTCACGGCCATGATGCGTTTCTTATAGAGCACCAACAGTTAGCACAATTAACCCAACCCTATTTCAAAGCAAATTAAAATGAAAATATTAAAATTCGGAGGAAAATCTTTAGCTTTTGACGGAACGTTTCACCAGGTGGTGGACATCATCAGGGATAAATCCAAAAAAGAACGTATCGCCGTTGTTGTTTCTGCCATAGGTTCCACTACAGACCTGCTCGAAGAAATTCTTGAAACGGCAAAAAGCAGTTCGGACTACCTTGCTTCTTTCGAGAGTTTCAAACAGCAGCCACAACATTCAACTGTTGATCTTCAACAGGAATTCCTCCTGCTTCAGAAGATTTTTGAAGGTGTGCACTTATTAGGCGACTACAGCCTTAAAATTAAGGATCATGTACTGGCACAAGGGGAGATTATTTCAGGAAAGGTTCTTACACACCGGTTAAACAGCGAGAAGGTAAAGGCAGTGTTTACCGACAGCCGCGGATTGTTTGTAACAGACAACCGTTTTGGAAGCGCACAGCCCATTGAGCATCTGTCCAAATTGAGAACCCAACAGCATTTCCGGGAACTTGCAAATGATGTTACCCCGATTGTAACGGGTTTTATAGGTGCTACGGTAAATAATGAAACCACCACACTTGGCAGAAACGGCAGTAATTATACTGCATCGTTGCTGGCCAATTACCTCAACGCAGAGGAATTACAGAATTACACTCATGTTGACGGTATTTTTACGGCGAATCCTGAATGGGTAAGAAACGCAAAAAAAATTGATGCCCTGCATTTTAACGAAGCCAACGAACTCGCCAATTTCGGTGCTTCGATCCTACATGCCAAAACCATTATTCCGCTTTTGGAAAAAAACATTCCGTTGCGCATCCTCAATACATTTAAGCCAGCCGGAGAAGGTACACTTATTTCTTCAGTACCTACCCGGGAAGGTATTAAATCGCTTTCTGTTTTAAACGAGGTTGCGCTAGTCAATTTTGAAGGCCGCGGTCTTCTTGGTAAGGTTGGCGTAGATGCCCGGATTTTCAACGCTTTATCAGAAAGCAATATCAGCGTGAGCGTTATTTCCCAGGGATCTTCTGAAAGGGGAATCGGGTTTGTAGTTGACAAAAACCGCGCTACAGAAGCCGTTCTGGTGCTGGAAAAAGAGTTTGAAACCGATTTTTATACAAAGGATGTAAACAGGATTTCGGTAAACGACGACGTATCGGTTATTTCGATCATTGGTCAGGACTTAAGCACATTTCACAAACCTTATAATGCCCTTATCCATAACAAAATAGTCCCGATCCTTTTTAACAATACCGTAACGGGCAAAAACGTGAGCATTGTGGTAAGGAAAGAGGAAACAAAAAGAGCGCTGAACGTGATCCACGGACAGATATTCGGTGTATCCAAGAAAATCAATCTGGCTGTTTTCGGTCACGGTCTGGTTGGGGGCACTCTGATTGATCAGATCATCGAATCCTCCAAAAAAATTGAAGCGAAAAAAAATATCAGGCTCAACATATTTGCAATAGGAAACTCTAAAAAAATATATCTCAACGAAGAAGGAATTTCAGGAAACTGGAAAGACGAAGTTGCGGAAAAAGGAAGATCTTATGAAATTGATGATGTTATCCGCTATGCCAACGAAAATCATCTTGAAAACCTTATTGCCATAGACAATACTGCTTCCAGATCCTTCATAGAACAGTACCCTGCTCTGATTAACGGAGGTTTTGACCTTATATCCTCCAATAAAATTGCCAACACGGTGAGTTATGATTTTTATAAGAATCTGCGCCATACTTTAAAGAGCAATCATAAGGAGTATCTGTATGAAACGAATGTGGGAGCAGGCTTACCTCTTATAGACACCATTAAACTTTTACATCTTTCAGGGGAGAACATAACGAAGATAAAAGGGGTGTTTTCCGGTACGCTGAGTTACCTGTTCAATCACTTTTCTGCTGAGGATCGTCCGTTTTCGGAGGTACTGAACGAAACCATACAAAAAGGTTTTACGGAACCCGATCCCCGGGAAGACCTTTCCGGGCAGGATGTGGGCCGGAAACTGCTTATTCTGGCAAGGGAACTGGAACTGGAAAACGAGTTTGGCGAAATTAAGATTGAAAACCTCATTCCCGAAAAACTACAATCACTGGACGTTTCATCCTTTCTCCACAACCTTTCTTCTTTGAACGAGGTGTTTGAACGCGTAAAAGCGCTGCAACAGCCGCACCACGTCCTTCGGTATGTAGGCGAGCTTTCAGGTGACTTACAGCAAAACAAGGGCATACTTGAAACCAAACTCGTCTCGGTGCCTTCTGATTCTGCACTTGGTCAGTTAAAAGGATCTGATTCCCTATTTGAAATTTTTACGGAATCTTACGGAGAAAATCCGATCATCATCCAGGGTGCCGGTGCCGGTGCCAATGTTACAGCCAGAGGAGTATTTGGCGATATTTTACGTTTATCTGAAAAAAAATAACATGGACAATTCTTATACACACGATGAAACCATTGCGGTACGCACCCAACTGAACCGTTCTGAATTTCTGGAGCACTCTGTTCCGCTTTACCTCACATCAAGCTTTGTATTTACAGATTCGGAAGATATGAGAAGTTCTTTTGCAGAGGAAAAGGAACGAAACATCTATTCGCGGTTCAGCAATCCGAATACGACGGAATTTGTCGAAAAAATGGTACTGCTGGAACAGGCCGAAGACGGACTTGCATTTGCAACAGGAATGGCAGCTGTATACAATACTCTGGCTGCCCTGCTCAATGCAGGTGACCATATTATTTCGGCAAGCAGTATTTTCGGATCAACCCATACCCTTTTTATGAAATACTTTCCAAAATGGAATATCACAACAACGTATTTCAACTGCGGTGAACCGGAAAGCATTGAAGACAGGATTCTTCCCAACACTAAGATACTTTTTGCGGAAACACCTACCAATCCGGGAGTTGAAATACTGGATCTGGAATACCTTGGAAGCATTGCGCGCAAACACAACCTCATCCTCGTGATTGACAACTCGTTTGCAACCCCTGTTATTCAGAAGCCGGTGCTGTACGGTGCAGACGTAGTCGTACACTCTGCAACCAAATTAATTGACGGGCAAGGCCGGGTATTGGGAGGTATTGCAGTTGGAAAAGCGTCGCTTATAAGGGAAATTTACCTTTTTTCGCGAAATACCGGGCCGTCTTTGGCACCTTTTAACGCATGGGTGTTATCAAAAAGTCTTGAAACTTTATCTATAAGGGTGGAAAAACATTCAGAAAATGCATTAAAAATAGCTGAGTTTCTTGAGCATCATCCGAAGGTAGCGTCGGTAAAATATCCTTTCCTATTCTCCCATCCACAGTATGAAACCGCCCGTAAACAAATGAAATACGGAGGCAATATTATTTCATTTGAACTAACCGGCGGAAAGGAAGCGGGGAAGAAATTTATTGATTCGGTCCAACTATGTTCCATCTCGGCCAATCTCGGCGACACCAGGACCATTGTAACTCATCCGGCATCGTCTACCCACAGCAAATTAACCGAACAGGAACTCATAGAAGCAAACCTTACAGAAGGCCTGATAAGGATTTCTGTAGGGCTCGAAAACACAGACGACATTATAAAGGATTTAGCCAAAAGTATTTGATAATATTATTTTTCATGTTAATTTTTTACTTATATTTATTTATTAACATAAAAATTAAATATCATGAGAAAATTATTACTTACTACTGCCTTATTAGGTTCATTGTTTACTGCAAAAGCACAGACAACCATTTTTGAAGACAATTTTGATTCGTACACCGACTTTGCCATTTCAGGAGTCGGGAACTGGACACTGACGGATGTAGACCTGTCGACCACCTATGGGTTTACCGGCCTTACATTTGCAAATTCGGGAGTTGCCAAATCCTTTATAGTGTTCAATTCGCAACAGACAAAATCTTCGCAGACCGGTCAGGTAACCCCTATAGCTCCTACGGCAGATGCCGACTGGACGGCCAGATCGGGAGATAAGATGATGGTTGCCTTTGCTTCGGACCAGGCTGTTAACAACGACTGGCTCATTTCACCCCAGATCACCCTTGGCAGTACCGGAAACGTGCTAAAGTTCTGGGCTAAATCTTGCGATAAAGACTTTGGAGAAGAACGTTTCAAGGTGGGTATATCCACAACAGGAACGGCACCTGCCAACTTTACGTTCATTACGGCGTCACCCTATGTTACAAATCCGGCCACTGCGCAGTGGATTGAATATACCTATAATCTTGACGCCACTTATAACGACAAACCCGTATACATAGCCATAAACTGTGTATCGGATGATCAGTTTGGATTTGCCATAGATGATTTCACGGTTACAACTACCGGGACGGTATCGGCAGAAGAGTTTTTTGAAGAGCACTTTAACCTGTACCCGAATCCTGTAACCGATGTACTCAACATTACATCCAAGAACGGGTTGGAACCAAAAGAAATAACAATTACCGATTTAACCGGACGAAAAGTTAAATCATTAAAAAACAATATTACTGTTAACGTTTCGGACTTAGCTTCGGGGACTTATTTAATTGATATTACAACAAATGAAGGAAAGGCTACTTCCAAATTTGTAAAAAAATAAAATCTTTTAAATAGCAAAACCTAAAACTTAGTCCTAAAAGACTAAGTTTTTTTTATGTCTTTCAGGTCTGTTAACAGTCAAATTTAAAAATGCCAAAGATGAATGTACTTGAAAAGATCATAGAAACCGATATTAAGAAGATTATAAAAAACAGAACACTGGTACTCGACGGCGCTATGGGAACCATGCTGCAGCAATACCGGTTTTCTGAAGAAGATTTCAGAGGCGAACTGTTTAAAGATTTCCCCTATCCGCTGAAGGGGAACAACGACCTGCTGTCACTGACACAACCTGAAGCGGTAAAGGAAGTGCACCGCAAATACCTGCATGCAGGAGCAGACATTATTGAAACAAATACCTTTTCGGGCACTACCATTGGTATGGCGGATTACCATCTAGAAGAATATGTTTATGAACTCAATTATGAGTCGGCGAGGATTGCGCGGGAAGTATGCGACGAATTCAGAATACTGACCCCGGACAAACCGCGTTTTGTTGCGGGGTCTATCGGTCCAACAAACAGAACCGCGTCGATGTCGCCCGACGTCAACAACCCGGGTTACAGAGCCATTACGTTTGACGATCTTAAAACTGCCTACAGGCAACAGGCAGAAGCCCTTATCGACGGGGGCTGTGATGTTCTTCTGGTAGAAACAATATTCGACACGCTCAATGCTAAAGCGGCTTTATTTGCCATTGAAGAAGTAAAGGAAAACCGGAATATCGACATTCCCGTCATGGTTTCGGGTACTATTACCGATGCTTCGGGAAGAACTCTTTCGGGACAGACGGTTGAGGCCTTCCTCATTTCAATTTCGCATATTCCCCTGTTAAGCATCGGGTTCAACTGCGCACTTGGAGCTGAGCAGCTTAAACCTTATTTAAAACAACTGAGTCAGCATACGTCGGTGAGCATTTCGGCGCACCCCAATGCGGGATTACCCAATGCATTCGGAGAGTATGACCAGTCTCCGGAAGAAATGCAACAACTTATAAGCGATTTCCTTAAAGAAAACCTTGTTCAGATAATAGGCGGGTGCTGCGGAACAACTCCCGATCATATCAGGCTTATTGCACATGCCGTTGAACAATCGGACAGACTGCATCAGCCCCAAAGGGCGTTAAAACACGACCCCGTATTGACCCTGTCCGGACTGGAGCCTTTATTCGTAACCCGTGAATCTAACTTTATTAATATAGGTGAGCGTACGAATGTTACGGGATCCCGAAAGTTCCTGCGTCTTATTAAAGAGGAAAAATTTGAAGAAGCCCTTAACATTGCCCGGATACAGGTTGAAAACGGTGCCCTTATCATCGACATCAATATGGACGAAGGGATGCTCGACGGAAAACAGGCTATGGTCAACTTTCTCAACCTAGTTGCCTCTGAACCCGATATTGCAAGGGTACCCATTATGATCGACAGTTCCAAATGGGAAATCATTGAAGCCGGACTTAAAACGATACAGGGAAAAGGTGTTGTTAATTCCATCAGCCTTAAAGAAGGTGAAGAACTGTTCATTCAGCATGCCAGATTAATTAAACGCTATGGAGCAGCGGTTGTGGTTATGGCATTTGACGAGGAAGGTCAGGCCGATACACTGCAAAGGCGAATAGACATTTGCAAACGTTCTTATGAAATTCTTGTAAGCCGTGTGGGATTTCCCCCCCAGGATATTATTTTTGACCCCAACATTTTTCCCGTGGCAACAGGAATGGAAGAACACAACAACAATGCGCTTGATTTCTTCCTTGCCGCAAGGTGGATACGGGAACATCTTCCGTTCGCCAATGTATCGGGAGGTGTAAGCAATGTTTCCTTTTCCTTCCGGGGTAACGACAGGGTAAGGGAAGCCATGCATTCTGCTTTTCTTTACCATGCCATACAGCACGGAATGAATATGGGAATTGTCAACCCTGAATTACTGGAAATCTATGATGAAATCGACCCGGCACTTTTAGAATATGTGGAAGATGTATTGCTGAACAGGCGGCCGGACGCCACGGAACGGTTACTGGATTTTGCGGAACATCTTAAAGGAGAAAGCAAAAATTCAGACAAGAAAATTTCGGAGTGGCGTTCTTTACCTTTACAGGACAGGCTTACGCATTCCCTTGTTAAAGGAATAGAAGAATTCATTCACGAAGATGTGGAAGAAGCCAGACTCAGTGTAAGCAAACCTATACAGGTCATTGAGCAGCACCTAATGAACGGCATGAACGTGGTGGGAGACCTTTTCGGTTCCGGCAAAATGTTCCTGCCACAGGTTGTAAAATCGGCCCGTGTCATGAAAAAAGCCGTGGCCTACCTGCTGCCTTTTATTGAGGAAGAAAAAAAGAAAAACGGAATCAGCCAGAACAACTCCGCCGGAAAAGTATTAATGGCAACGGTACGCGGAGACGTACATGATATCGGGAAAAACATTGTGGCCGTCGTACTGGCATGTAACAATTTCGAGATTATTGATCTTGGAGTGATGGTTCCGCCTGAAAAAATTATTGAAACGGCATTAAAGGAACAGGTCGACGTAATAGGGCTCAGCGGACTTATAACACCGTCTCTCGACGAAATGGTTCATTTGGCAAAGGAACTTCAAAAGACCGGAAGTAAAATTCCCGTAATGATCGGAGGGGCTACCACTTCACGTGCCCATACGGCGGTAAAAATCGCTCCTGAATACGGAGAAGCAGTAGTTCACGTAAACGATGCATCCCGTGCCGTGACGGTAATCAACAACCTGTTACAGCCCGATAAACAGAAGATTTACAAAGAAGACATCCGCGCAGAATACGATAAGTTGCGCTATGATTTCCTTACACGTGCAAGGGACAAGAACTTTTTATCAATTGAAAATGCGAGAAAAAACAAGATTAAAATCAACTGGGATAAGGAAAATATCAGGAAGCCCAATTTCATAGGAAAACAACAGGTAAAAGTAGATCTTGACGTGCTGGTACCTTATATTGACTGGACACCCTTTTTCAGATCCTGGCAGCTTTTCGGAAAATATCCCGACATACTCCAGGACGAAATTGTGGGAGAACAGGCAACCATTCTGTTTGAAGAAGCCCGGGAAATGTTGCAGCGCATTGTAAAGGAAAAATGGTTCGAAGCAAGAGGGATCCTGGGGATTTTTCCAGCAAACCAGATTGATGATGATGATATTGAACTAACGGATGAACGGGGTAATTACCTGGCAACGCTGCTTACTTTACGCCAGCAGGCACAGAAATCGGGTACTGTTCCCAATATTGCCCTTTCCGATTTCATTGCTCCCAAAACTACGGGAATGACAGATTACATTGGTTTATTCTGTGTTTCCACAGGTTTCGGAGTAGAAGAACAGTCCCGCTTTTTTGAATCGCAACAGGATGACTATAATGCCATTCTTGTAAAGGCATTGGGCGACCGTTTTGCCGAAGCATTTGCGGAATATCTTCACGAAAGGGTCCGTAAGGAAATCTGGGGGTATGCATCTGATGAAGATCTGGCCAATGAAGACCTCATTAAGGAATCTTATAAAGGTATCCGGCCTGCTCCGGGATATCCCGCCTGTCCGGATCATCTCGAAAAAAACACCATCTGGGATGTACTGGATGTAGAAAACGAGATCGGAGTAAGTTTAACAGAAAGCCTTGCTATGTGGCCTACAGCATCTGTTTCGGGTTATTATTTCGCCAGCTCCCACAGTAAGTATTTCGGTGTTGGAAAAATAAAATTCGACCAGGTGGAAGATTATGCCAGACGCAGAGGGATTGCCGTTGAACTTGCAGAAAAATGGCTCAGTCCGAACATATCTGAATAAACCATAAGGAACAGTAAAAAAGGTTGGAACCGTTTTTTTTTGTGCCGGATCTGCCAAAACGTTTAAACATATAAAGATGAAAGTTACAGAACATATTGAAAAAGCCAACGGGCAAGCTTTGTTTTCATTTGAGATTTTACCTCCGCTCAAAGGACAGAACATTCAGAGTATTTTTGATGCTATTGACCCTTTAATGGAGTTCAAGCCTCCGTTTATTGACGTTACTTATCACCGTGAAGAATATACGTATAAGGAAGTCGGGGACGGCCTGCTTGAAAAAAAGATTGTGAAAAAACGCCCCGGAACAGTAGGTATCTGTGCGGCGATACAGAATAAATATGCAGTTGATGCGATACCTCATATCCTGTGCGGAGGTTTTACGAAAGAAGATACTGAAAACTTCCTTATTGATCTTGATTTCCTGGGCATTGAAAACGTGGTAGCACTGCGAGGTGATGCAGTAAAAAGTGAAATATATTTCAAACCTGAAAAAAACGGGCACCGTTATGCAACGGAACTTGTTACACAGATTGCCGATCTTAACAATGGAATATACCTTGATGACGAACTGCAGAATACCTCGAATACGGATTTTTGTATCGGAGTAGCCGGTTACCCGGAAAAACATATGGAAGCCCCAAACTTCGACACCGACCTTAAGTATTTAAAACAGAAAATTGCGAACGGAGCAAATTACATCGTAACCCAGATGTTTTTTGACAATGCAAAATATTTCGAGTTTGTCGATAAATGCAGAAAGGCCGGTATAACCGTTCCTATCATACCGGGCATAAAGCCGCTTACCACCAAAAGCCAGCTCAATATGATCCCGCACCGCTTTAAGGTCGACTTTCCCGACCAGCTCGTAATTGAGGCTTTAAAAGCCAAAGACAATAGTGCTGTAAAAGAGGTGGGGATCGAATGGTGCATCGCTCAAAGCAGGGAATTAAAGGATGCGGGTGTACCTATCATCCATTACTATTCAATGGGTAAGTCGGAAACCATCAGACGGATTGCAGAGAAAATTTTCTAATAAGAAACCCGGTCATAATGACCGGGTTTCTTCTATTTTACACTTTCTATTAAACGGTAAATTCAGCTTTATAGCTATCTCCTGCTGTTTCAGATACCTTTTACACACAAGGTATAATCTGGGGGGCAAGAGGTTCATACACCTGTTTCTGAGAACCACGGTGCATCTTTTTGCATTGGTCAATCAATTTTTCATCCATAAACGAAATGTTCTTTCTTATAAAGAGCAGCAAAACATCTTAAAGGTTGAAACAAAATGCTTTTTTCTGATTCCATTCAAAAAAAACTTCAAATGTCAGCCGATGGCATTCCCTTACCCTACTTTTATTTCACAATAATAAATGATCCCTGTCAGAAATGAAAAATGAAAAAATAAAGGGGCAAGGTGCCGTAGGAAACGTCCATAACCGTTTTTTTAAGAACCGGTACGAGGTTTCCGTTTACCAGGATGACTATGAAGAAAGCATTGCCAAAACACATATTATGGAAGTATTTCCCAAAACCATCGTCAATACGGTCAAAGGAAACAGTCTTCCGTTTCTTTACTCAATGAACCCTTACCAGGGTTGTGAACATGGTTGTGCCTACTGCTATGCCCGTCCTACACATCAGTACTGGGGATACAGCGCCGGTGTTGATTTTGAACGCATCATTCTCGTTAAAAAAAATGCCCCGGAACTGCTGGAACAGGTATTCAGAAAAAAGGGGTACCAGCCATCGGTTATCCAGTTGTCGGGAAATACAGACTGCTACCAGCCAATTGAACGTAAACTCCAGCTCACACGCAAGCTGCTACAGCTTTGTTTAGAATACCGTCACCCTGTAAGCATCATTACAAAAAATGCCCTTGTTGTGCGCGACCTGGATATTTTAAAACCCATGGCTGAAAAGAACCTCGTAAACGTTTCCTTAAGTATTCCGACAGTAAATGAAGACTTAAGAAGGATTCTGGAACCCAGAACCTCATCGGTAAAAACCAAACTACAGGCTTTGAAAACACTGTCGGAAAACGGGATTCCCACCCATGTTATGGTAGCGCCCATTATACCCGGACTGAACAGTATGGAGATCCTGGCCATTTTGAAAACAATTGCCGCTCAGGGTGCCCGAAGTTTCGGTTACACACTTGTGGGACTCAACGATGAAGTGGAACCCGTATTTAAGGAATGGCTTTCGGTGCATTTTCCCGACAGAAAGGAAAAAATTTTAAACCAGATCGCATCACTTCACAGGGGAAACCTCGCAGAAAAGAACATTGCGAGAAGAAACAGCGGAAACGGAAATTTTGCCGAAATGATTCACAATACTTTTAAGGTCGGTGGAAAGAAATTCTTCCCGGCTGCCTCTTTTCCCAAACTTTCAACAGCATTGTTCGACGGCACCCGTGGAGAACAGCTGCGTTTATTCTGACTCCCCCGATAATGAATGATAAGGACTCCATTTTTCATCATTAAAAAACTAAAATTCAGAGATACAAGTTTCTGCAATTAATCTTGTAATTCGGTCAAATATGGCTATTTTTGTTTTTCAACTAAACATATTTTTATGAAACCGGATTTATTTCAGGCGCCAGATTATTATTTATTAGACGACTTACTTACAGAAGAACATAAACTAGTACGGGACGCCGCCCGTGCATGGGTAAAAAAAGAAGTATCCCCCATCATTGAAGAATACGCGCAACGTGCCGAATTTCCTCATCAGATCGTAAAAGGACTGGGAGAAATCGGAGGTTTCGGGCCTTATATTCCTATGGAATACGGCGGAGCGGGTTTAGACCAGATTTCATACGGACTTATCATGCAGGAAATCGAGCGCGGAGATTCGGGGGTCCGTTCTACTTCTTCCGTTCAGTCTTCGTTGGTAATGTACCCTATCTGGAAATACGGGAACGAAGAACAACGCATGAAGTACCTGCCCAAACTGGCTACAGGTGAAATGATCGGTTGTTTTGGTTTAACGGAACCTGATTACGGATCGAACCCGGGAGGAATGGTAACCAACTTTAAGGATATGGGTGACCATTACCTGCTGAACGGAGCTAAAATGTGGATTTCCAATGCTCCTTTTGCAGATATAGCCGTTGTATGGGCTAAAAATGAAGAGGGACGTATCCACGGACTTATCGTAGAACGCGGAATGGAAGGCTTTACGACTCCCGAAACTCACAACAAATGGTCATTAAGAGCTTCTGCAACAGGTGAACTTATTTTTGATAATGTTAAGGTTCCGAAAGAGAATCTTTTACCTAATAAATCAGGATTAGGCGCTCCGCTTGGGTGTCTTGATTCAGCGCGTTACGGAATTGCCTGGGGCGCTATAGGAGCTGCCATGGATTGTTACGATACCGCATTGCGCTATTCCAAAGAGCGCATACAGTTCGACAAACCTATTGGCGCTACCCAACTGCAACAGAAAAAACTTGCCGAAATGATTACGGAAATAACAAAAGCACAGCTGCTTACATGGCGTTTGGGAGTTTTACGCAATGAAGGAAAAGCTACTTCTGCCCAGATTTCAATGGCGAAGCGTAACAACGTGGATATGGCCCTGACCATTGCACGCGATGCACGCCAGATGTTGGGAGGTATGGGTATTACAGGAGAATACTCCATTATGCGCCATATGATGAACCTGGAATCCGTGGTTACCTATGAAGGAACACACGATATCCATTTACTGATTACGGGTATGGACATCACAGGATTTTCTGCATTTAAATAAAAACAAAAAGCCGCTGATATCAGCGGCTTTTCTATTAAAGCTGTTATTACTTATTTTTTGACAAGCTTTTGAACAAGCCCTTCAGATGTTTTAACAAGGTACACACCTGAAGGATAAGATGCAATATTTATACTTTGCTCATTTTTTCCCTGATGCATGAGTCTCCCGTTAAGATCAAACACCATCACGTCTGCAGCCCTGTTAAAATAAACGGTTTCTCCTGTGGCCGGATTCGGAAATATATTGAAAGTTTTAACATCCTCCACGATAAAATCCTCATTAGACAATTTGCTTGTATTTACTTCAAATATGGTCAGCGTACCGCTTATTTCATTGGCTACTATCACATAAGGCTTTGAAGTCGGAGAATTTTCCGGGGCTATATATATAATTCCTTCCGCACCATTGTCTCCTTCATATTTCGAAGTACTTCTTGTATTTTTATAATCAACAAAAGTTACATTCTGCGGATCGGTCACATTGTAAACCATTACGCCTCCTACGCGTTCCAATGCAATAAATGCAAACGTCTGGTCTGCTATCTTCGCAGTTGTTACGCCCTCAGGTTCAGGACCCTTTGCCCGGCTTCTGTTTTTTGGATTGTTGGATTCATGATCTGAATTAAAAATTTCAGCAAAATGTTCAGCAGTATACATTTCAAAATCATCACCGCTATCAAATACAATCTGCTTGGTGTTGGCATTGAATATAGAGAAAGACCTTGCTCCCAGGCTTCTTATTCCTTCAAATGCTCCGTCGTTATCGGTATCGCCGTTAAGGTTTGTAGCTCTGAATCTCCCCAGGTTATACGGTTGTTTAAGAATTTCTGCATTTGGAAAAACCACAGGATCCAATACATAATTTGCAGAATTTACCGCAACGCGCTCTTCAAAGGTGCCGTATTCTTTTTCATCTCCTTCATTAGCCGTTATGATAAATGGTGTACCGTTGATTTCATAAGTTGCAATAGCATCAGGAATATAGTAAGCTTCAACGGGCCAGTTAGCGATTAAAACTTCTCCGTTATTATCGGAAGCATCAAATCCGTTGCCCGGGACATTCATATCCTTTGTTCCCAAAGCCCATATCGATTTGATAACAGGCGTTTCAAGGTCGATTTCTGCAATCGCATTATTTTCCTGTAGAGAAACCCACGCCTTTTTGGAATCGGCACTTACAGCAATATATTCCGGTTCCAGATCTTGAGAAAGGGTACTGCTGGCTTTTGTTTTGCGTACACCCGAAGCTATAAGCTTAGCTTCCTGGGCATTAAACCCGGTAAAATCCAAAGTCGTTACCTGATTTTGGGTGAGTCCCTGCATGCCTCCGCTTATGTCAATAACGGAAACCGACCCCTCGGGATCTATGGTATAGGCCGTATTGGGTTGTCCTTCGTTTGCTGTAAGAACCTTTTTTCCATCCGGTGTAAAGCTTATATTGTCGGGTAATGCCCCTACAGTCAGCTGTTTTTGAAAAACCCCGTCCGTATCAAAGAAGACAACCGAACCGTTCAGTGTTTCATCTGCATTTGGAGAGGCAACGGCCACAATTCCGTTTTTCACCGCAACGCTTGTAATACCTCCGTAAGGATTCATATCGACAGACTTAACAACTTTCGGAGCAAGCGGATCTGAAAAATCAATGATATCGAGATAACCCGCTATGGCACTGGATGAAAACAAACGCTGCGTTTTCGGGTCGTGCACCACGATTTCGGTAGAACTGGAATTAGAACCCGACGGATCAAAACTTCCGATATAGTCCAATGTAATCTCAGAAGTAGGAACCGGTGCTACCCTGTCGTTGTCTTTAATATAAACCGTCGCAAAACTATTGCCGTTAACCGTTACCCCATTGGCATTTTCAAGACTCAGAACAAAATATTCCGCCTGTTGTTCTTCCAACTTATCATCGTTGATGGGAATTGATATTATATGTGAAGCTCCGCTTGAAGCATTGAGCTGAATGGTTTGTGAAGTAAGCGTAAAATCATTGGTGTCGGCAGTACTGAATGGAGTACCTTTTACTACAAGATCAACCGATCCCGTTCCCGGATTTTCCACATTCAGTACCAGATCAAGTGTTCCGGCACCTTCGTTCACCACAACAAAATTTGTCGCAAACCCGATTCCAGGCTGTGGTGCAGGAGTTGTTCCCACGGTATAAGCATCCAAAGTAAAGTTGTCAAAACGATTGTTTCCCGTGATACCTCCGCTACCCTGTGCAAACTCTACTTTCAGTTTAAAATTCGCATTGTTGTCTGTAGCTGCAATACCGGAAAAATCCAGAGTCTGAAGCGTAGGATCGCCGTCTACCGGACTTATTGTCTGCAATGCAGTATAGCTTGTTCCGTCGGTAGAATAGGACCATGTCTGCGAACCTGCACCCTGCCCCGAACGGCGTGTTGTAAATTTAACCACTGCATTTTCATACCCTGTTGTAGGAAGACTGAACACCAGGCTGCCACCTATAGGGTTGTTAAAGCGCAGGTGCGTTCCGGCAACATCGCTGTTGCGCGCATTGTAGTTGTTTACATCAAAATTCTGGCCTGTCCCGTTTGCATATGCCAGGTCGGTAGCCGTTCCCAAAGTATAGGCAATCCCTCCTCCCGAAACAAGAGAAACATTTGGAGTCGTGATTGTCTGAACCGAAGTAGGATCATTAAAGTTCCAATAGTGCAGCAATGTCTGTCCCTGCATTTTTAAAGCAAAAAAGGTCAGTCCCAGAGCTAGAATACTTTTAGTAGTTTTTTTCATTTTATATACTGATTGATCCCGTAAAACTCTTAAAATTTACAAAACAACCGTTTAAGCAGATACTATGAAAAAGTTACGTGATCTTTAGGTTTTCACTCCGAATGTTAACATAAAAAAACTGTGGAAATTCCACAGCTTTTTTAATCTTCCGGTTGATCACCGCCTTTACCCCGAAGGTACACATTATGATATTTTATATACCAGAGCCACAGACCTATGAAAGACAGAAAAATAACCAATAAAGTCTGATCCGTTTTTTTCCATCTGTCGAACAGGTTGCTGCTCCATATCACAAACAGGGCGCTTAATGACGCTGCAATGTGTACAATCTGAATGATGATATATATACTGTATTTCTCATTCAGATGAAATGCGATATCATGAAAAAAGAAAATGGATAACAGATAACCTACTATTAAAACAGTTAAAACAATGATCATCCATTTGATGTATTTAAGAAGTGTTTTCATTTTTCTTGACTTTAAAATCGCACAAAAGTAATTAATAAATTGTTTCAATAAACATAATGAACAAAATTTACACTTTCACTAAACGATTATCTAAATATAAGCTGATTAATTTACAATATCCAATCATATGCTGCTTTAATGTAAAACATTTCCATAAAGTTAAATTATTTTTTACGCAACACAATAACCCTTAATTTTGGAGAAATTTACTTAAATGAATATTCAGCAAATCAACCATTCCATCCGGGAAGAACGCATGTTGCTTCTGAACCATCCCCTCTATACAAAAATCAAAGAGCCGGCCGACCTTCATCTGTTTCTGGAAGGCCATGTATATGCTGTTTGGGATTTTATGTCACTTCTTAAGGCACTGCAGCAACGTCTTACCTGTACCTCCATACCGTGGTTTGCATCGGAAAACCCGGAAACCCGATACCTTATCAATGAAATTGTACTGGCCGAAGAATCAGATACAGCTTTGGACGGCAGAAGGCTGAGTCATTTTGAAATGTATACGGAAGCAATGCAGAAATGTGGCGCAGACACCGGCAAAATTTTTTCGTTTATAGAATCGGTTAAGTCGGGAGATATCTTCAGCGCCATCGAAAAATCGCAGTTACATCCTAAAGTCAAGGCTTTTTTAAATTTTACGTTTACTACCATTGCAGACGGAAAAACGCATGAAATTGCCGCTGCCTTTACATTCGGACGCGAGGATCTCATCCCGAATATGTTCAGTGAAATATTATCCGAGCTGAAAAACCGGTTTCCTGCAACAGACTTAGAAGAACTCATCTATTATTTTGAGCGCCACATTGAACTCGATGCTGACGAGCATGGTCCTATGGCCTTTAAAATGATTGATGACCTTTGCGGTAATGATCCTGTTAAATGGGAAGAAGTAGCGGAAACGTCAAAAAAAGCGTTGCAGTTGCGAAGTGGTTTATGGGACGCTATACTGGAATCTTTTCAATAAAAAACGAAGCTTGCGCTTCGTTTTTACAATAAAATAAATCCAATAAAATATTTAAAACTATTGCTCAATAATAAATTTATTGATATTTCTCTAAATATAATTAAAAAAAATATTATTATAACAAAAATCATCAAAAAAAATTAAGCTTCGGGTGCCAGTTCTATCTGCAGTCCGTCAATTTCCGGTGTTATGGCAATCTGGCATCCCAACCTGCTGTTTTCCTTTACATTAAAGGCTTCCCACAGCATTGCATCCTCATCGGGATTCTTTTCGGGCAGTACTACATCGCCTTCGTTCAATACGTAACACTGGCACGAAGCGCACATGGCCATGCCTCCGCATATTCCAATTGTACCCTCTTCTGCCAGTTCATAGGCCCTTACCAGTTCCATGATATTCATGTTCATATCGGTAGGTGCCTCAACGGTATGTGAATCACCGTTTCGGTCTATAATGGTAATCTTTACATCGTTCATGAGTTGTATTTTTGCAAAGATACTAATTCGAAGATCATAAGGAAAATGAAAACAATTTTTAATCTTTACCGTGTAACAATCTGTGAATTTGTTTACTAATTCTAAAAATCAGAAAAATGAATGCACACGAAATAGATTATGAAATTTTCGGAGAGGAAATGCAGTTTGTCGAAATTGAACTGGATCCTCAGGAGACCGTTATTGCCGAAGCGGGCAGCTTTATGATGATGGATGACGGCATACAGATGCAAACCATATTCGGCGACGGAAGCCAGCAATCCGGCGGACTGTTCGGCAAGGTAATGAATGCCGGAAAGAGATGGCTTACGGGAGAAGGTTTGTTTATGACCACCTTTACAAATATGAATTACGGTAAGAAGAAAGTCTCCTTTGCTTCTCCTTATCCCGGGAAAATTGTAGCCCTGGATCTGCGTTATCTCAACGGCAAGTTTATCTGCCAGAAAGACGCGTTCCTGTGCGCCGCTAAAGGGGTAGCTGTCGGTATTGAATTCAACCGGAAAATCGGGACAGGTTTGTTCGGAGGAGAAGGTTTTATTATGCAGAAGCTGGAAGGTGACGGCATGGCTTTTATTCACGCTGGCGGAACGCTTCATAAAAGAGAATTACAACAAGATGAAGTACTGAAAGTCGATACAGGATGTATCGTTGGGTTTACAAGTGGTGTAGACTACGACATCCAGTTTGTAGGAGGAATCAAAAATACGTTTTTCGGAGGCGAAGGACTGTTCTTCGCTACTTTACGCGGGCCAGGTACTGTATACGTACAATCCCTTCCTTTCAGCAGACTTGCAGACCGTATTATTGCCCACGCGCCGAGCGCAGGTGGAAAATCACAGGGTGAAGGAAGCATTTTAGGCGGACTCGGAAGGATGCTCGACGGTGATAATTAATAAAAAAACAGCTCTGCAGAGCTGTTTTTTTTATTGTTATACTACCACGTCAAAAAACGCTGTCAGCTCTTCAAAAGAGTATTCATTTGTATTGATATCCTTAATGATCCGTCCTTTTTCAAAACACACAATGCGGTCGGAAATCTCAAAGGTATGATTCAGATCATGGCTCGACACCAATAAGGTCGTCTGCTTTGAGGCAGCAATATTTTTCAGTATCTTTTTCAAGCGGATCTGTGTCGTAGGATCAAGATTTGCAAAAGGCTCATCTAATATAATGACCTTAGGGTTTCCGATAAAGGTACCGATGATTCCTACCTTTTTCTGGTTTCCTTTCGACAGGTCGCGGATGAACTTGTTTTTTCCCAATATTTCATCATTAAAGAAATCTGCATATTGTAATATGAACGCATCAACCTGTGCTTTGGTCTGGTTCCTCAATTCTCCTAAAAAATAAAAGTATTCTTCACAGGTGAGATATCCTATTAAGAAACTCTCATCAAGGAAAGCTGTTGTAAACGTTTTCCAGTCCTCATTTTTATTGACGATTACCTCATTATTCTTAATAAAACCTTCAGAAGGCTCAATAAGATCCAGCAACAGGCTAAAGAATGTGGTTTTTCCGGCTCCGTTGTTCCCTACCAGGCCAAAACTCTGCCCTGTCGGAATTTCGAACCCCGGTAAATCGAGTACCAGCGTACTGTTATATGCTTTTTTTAAATTCTGAACTTGTATCATAACTATTTATATGCTTTAATTGTAGTGTATTTTTGAGTCTTGTATAATTTTTCAATGAGATTAAACATCGGCGTTTTAAGTAAAATTCCCAGCAAACCAATGGCAATGAATACAATTATGGTAATGTGGAATGGTAAAAAGAGGTTTAATACAACATACAGAACTATTGGGACAAGAACGGTCGGCAGGCTCAGCAGCAGGGTCTGAACGTTAAACGCCTTTGAATCGCCAAAAGCATTTTTATTGCTTGTAAGCTCTATTTTGGATCTCACATAAGCTCCTGTAAACAGAGACATATAGCAGTTCCATCCGATATTGTAGAAACCGACAGCTACGATGGTAAGATATACCTTCCAGCCGAAATAAATATAGAAACTTGCCAGGATCATGGAAACCAGCGTTCCCAGCACCATGATAAGCCATTTCGATTCCAGATAGGTCCTGTAAGGAATATTCTGCGTCATCATTAACGGATAATAACTGCTGTCCCAACTCGGAACATACTGCCCGAACATCAGCATAAAACCTCCCGTGATCATGACCCCTGCAAGCACCGCCATAGACGATCCTTCAAAAGTTTCATTATTAAAGAAAATCAATCCGTAAAGAAGGAACAGCGCACTCATATACAGCACCGTTTTGGTACGTTTATTCCGGGTTAACAGTTTTAAATCAAGCTTAAGAAAAGGCGCCAATACTCCGAAACGGTTCAGGAAATTGAGGTCGTAATATTTGTATACTTCCTTTTTATTCACCACATCGCTCTCGAGTGAAAGGTTTTTTATATAATAATTGTAACAGCTTATAAAAAGTCCCGCCAGCAGAGATGCCGTAATCACTACAGTATACATATTATTGTACAGGAACGAAAATATCCGGGCTGTGTATACAGAGATCCCGAGGTATCCCATATAATCCGCTCCTAAAAGCACCACGGCTATGATTAAAAAGGCTACCGCAAATTTTGTAATATTATTTAACAACTGTACAAGGAAACAGTTTGACAGTAGCAAAAAGGTAAAGGACAGGGCAAATACCACGTTCTGCGTTGCATCGTATTTGAATTTAAACAACTGTATTAAAAGGATGATCCCCACAAGGAGGTCCACAAGGTTAAAAAAGGACAGTACTGATTTCAGAAGACCGTAACTTACGATTTTCTTTTTGCGTACATTCTGTATCAGCAGAGGTTTTATATGCGTCGTAGGCATTTTCTGAAAGAAATAGCGCATCATAAGGGTAGCTACCCACAAATAAACGGCATATTTAAAGAATCCCTCCTTAGGTTCCAGACCGGCCTCATCGGCTATCTTAAAAAAAATGGGAGAAGAAGCAGCGGCCAGAAGCAGATAACACAGGGCAAAATAACCCTTACCCAGTCCCATAAGCACCGTTTGCAATACATTACCCCTGCGCTTAAAAGCGAGCCACTCTAAATGAGCCAATTGTTTAAAAGTCATATCTGTTTTTTTATTTGTAAGTATAAGATATCTCCAAAACGTTACAAAAAAAGAGCATGTTCTCACATGCTCCTCTTCTTCTTTTATTTCCGGATCAGTCAATTGCTTTTACAACTGCTTTTTCTGCTTCTTTTCTGGTTCCGTCGAAACCGTCAATTCCTGAAACCGTCGTATACTTCAACACATACTTTTTTCCTGGGTTCAACCTGTTGTAAACCGACTGGCACATAAGGGTAGCTTCGTGAAAACCACATAAGATGAGCTTGAGCTTTCCGGGATAGGTATTGATATCGCCAATAGCATAAACCCCCTCTATATTAGTCTGATAATCAAGTGCATTGTTCACCTTTATAGCGTTTTTCTCGATTTCAAGCCCCCAGCCTCCTATTGGCCCTAATTTAGGTGTGAGCCCGAACAGTGGAATAAAATAATCAGTTTTAATTTTCTGAAACGAAGTACCTCCTTCATACGAAAGTGTCACGGCTTCCACATGTTCGTTTCCATGTATCTCGGTTACTTCGGCAGGAGTAATAAGATTAATCTTCCCTTTCTTCTTTAAGTCCTGCACCTTTTCAACAGAATCAAGGGCACCACGGAATTCATTGCGGCGGTGCACCAGCGTAACGCTCTTGGCTACATCAGACAGGAAGATACTCCAGTCAAGCGCAGAATCACCCCCTCCGCTGATTACGACGTCCTTATCTCTGAACTGCTCAGGGTTTTTAACGAAATATTCCACTCCTTTGTCTTCATAAAAATCAAGACCTTCAATAATGGGTTTTCTCGGTTCAAAACTACCAAGCCCACCGGCAATTGCCACAGCCTTTGCATGGTGCCGGGTTCCTTTGTTCGTCGTAACGATAAAGGTTCCGTCTTCGAGTTTGTCAATGCTTTCCGCTACCTCGTTAAGGGTAAAACCAGGTTCAAACTGTTTAATCTGTTCCATTAAATTATCGATAAGTTCGGCGGCACCAACAGAAGGATAGCCCGGAATATCGAAAATGGGTTTTTTAGGATACAGTTCCGTAAGCTGCCCCCCAGGTTGTGGTAAACCGTCGATTATATGGCAGCGCAATTTTAATAATCCTGCTTCGAACACGGCAAACAATCCCGTTGGCCCGGCGCCGATTATCAGTATATCAGTTTCGATCATAAAAGTAAAATTTATATAAAATTAGACAGCTGTAAACACAAAAACAGTGATAAATGTCATACATCTACCACTGCCTGTATACAGTTTTATTTTATTCTTCGCTAATATTCTCGACTGTTTCGATTTCAGGTGCGTATTTTTTTATAGTAGTTTCCACGCCCGCTTTTAATGTCATCTGGTTGACGTTGCATAACGTACAGGCCCCTTCAAGGCGGACTTTCACGTGTTTATCATCTTCAATAGAAATCAGCGTGATGTCGCCTCCGTCTGATTTTAAGAACGGACGGATTTCTTCCAAAGCCTTTTCTACATTTTGTTTTATAGTTTCTGAAGCCATATAGTATTGATTGATATCGAAACAATCGATGATTGATGAATTATTTTTTTACAGCAGAACACCCTGCCATTGTTGTAATTTTTACTGCTTCCGTTGGAGGAAGTGACTCATTTCTCCTCACCACCTGCTCTACCGTATTGCGGGCGATTTCCACAAATGCATCAGCTACGGGTGATGCTTCCTGTAATGCTGCCGGTCGTCCGTAATCACCTGCTTCCCTGATGCTTTGTACGACAGGTACTTCTCCCAGGAAAGGTACCTCAAGATCCGACGCAAGGTTCCGGGCTCCTTCCTGTCCGAAAATGTAATATTTATTTTCCGGAAGTTCTGCCGGTGTAAAATAGGCCATATTTTCTATGATTCCCAATACCGGTACGTTAATGCTTTCCGCCATAAACATCGACACTCCTTTTTTGGCATCGGCAAGTGCTACAGCCTGTGGAGTACTTACTACTACGGCTCCCGTAATCGGTAACGACTGAAGTAAGGAAAGATGGATATCTCCTGTTCCCGGAGGCAAATCAAGCAATAAAAAGTCCAGCTCGCCCCAATCTGCATCAAAGATCATCTGATTAAGCGCTTTTGAAGCCATTGGGCCACGCCAGATCACCGCCTGATCGGGGCTTGTAAAAAATCCTATAGAGAGCAACTCCACCCCGTAACTAACGATCGGCTTCATTTTAGATTTGCCATCCACATCCACCGAAATAGGTTTTGATTTTTCAACATCGAACATTATAGGCATCGAAGGCCCGTAAATGTCGGCATCGAGTATTCCTACCTTAAATCCCATATTGGCAAGCGTTACTGCGAGGTTTGCTGTAACAGTAGATTTTCCTACTCCTCCTTTTCCGGATGACACAGCGATGATATTTGAAATTCCGGGAATGGATTTTCCTTTGATCTCCGGTTTTTCAGGGGTATCTACTTTTATATTGACCTTTACTTTTGCCTTATCGTAGATTTTTTCATGAATAACCTTCATGATGTCTACTTCGGCTCTTTTTTTAATGTGTAAGGCGGGAGTCTGCAGGGTAACATCAACCACCACTTCGTCTCCGAATGTCATTACATTCTGTACTGCACCGCTTTCTACCATATTTTTTCCTTCGCCGGCTACAGAAATGCTTTCTAAAGCGGCCAGTATTTCTTTTCTGTCTAGTTTCATTGAAATTATCTTAAGAAGCTGTTTAAAAAACTGTCTCTAAACAACTTATATAGAATTGTTTTAAATTGCAAAGATAACACGAAATTATCACACTTTAAAGTTAATGATTTGATAAATGTCTGCTTTTCCAAAACGATCACTAATTCCTATCACTGGAATAGTTAATCTTTATTTAAGCTGACTTTTAATAAAAAAACGTACATTTATAAAAAAGAAAAAATAAACAGTATGGCACAGATTACATTTAAGGGAAGTCCTGTTAATACAACCGGAAACTTACCCGAAATAGGTTCAACGGCTCCTGATTTTACCTTAACAGCCGGTGATTTAAGCGAGGTTTCGTTAAATGATTATAAAGGAAAAAATGTGGTTTTAAACATTTTTCCAAGTGTTGACACGGGAATTTGCGCACAATCGGTACGCACATTTAACAAAGAGGTTTCTTCTGCCGACAATACAGTAGTATTATGCATTTCAAAAGACCTCCCTTTTGCACTGAACCGCTTTTGTGCGGCTGAAGGTTTGTCGAACGTAAAAACATTGTCCGACTTCAAAGATGATGCCTTCGACAAAGCATACGGGGTTAAAATGGCAGATGGCCCGCTCAACGGGTTGCTAAGCCGTGCCGTAGTTGTCATCAATCCGGAAGGAAAAGTGGTCTATAATGAGCAGGTTCCCGAAATAGGACAGGAACCCGATTACAACCATGCACTCGGGGCATTAAAATAAAATAAAAAGTCATTCCCGTGAGAATGACTTTTTTTAATCTATTTCACAGGGGTCCCAGAAATGATCCTTAAAATCCTGGACAACATGGTCTTTTATTTGTATACCTTCGCTTTCGAGCAGCTGCTGCATGAGATTGGTGCCCTGGAAATGATGCTTACCTGTCAGAAGTCCTTTTCTGTTTACCACCCGGTGAGCGGGTATGTCTTCCCCGTTGAATGAAGCATTCAATGCATATCCCACCATACGCGCAGATTTCGGAGCTCCTATTTTGCGTGCAATGGCTCCATAGGTGGTTACTTTACCATACGGGATCTGTTTCACCACCTCATAAACACGTTTAAAGAAATCATGATTGTCTCGCATTATCCCAGTAATTTACAAAGGTTGATAATTGCAATGGTTCCCGTAATACATCCCATGATTTTATTGATGTTTTTCAATATAAAGTTTTCCTGGATATCGGACTTCCTGAAAAGACGGATATAAAACAGGAAGGTAAGGAAGGTACCCATGAGCACCCCTATTGTAAGCAGTATATTGCTGATGTAATTGATTTCATACAGATTATTATTACTAGCAGAAACTGTAATAAATACGTAATAGAATATAGGAAATATATTAATAAATGCCAGCAGCATTCCTTGTGTAAACCTTTTTTTCCTTTCCTTTACTACAAGATGCGTCCTCATCTCCCTTTTCGGTTTTGCCGAAAAAAAATAGACCGTCAGCACCAGAAAGACCGCAAAACCGATTTCGCGCAGCATATTGGTTATGAAAATGCTGTTTTCTATTATCTTGGCAAAGAAAACGGCCAGGTAAGTCTGCAGGGCAATAATTACAAAAGTTCCCAGCATAAAGCTATAGGCGTGCTTAATCCCTTCCTCCTTAGAAATTCTGACTACGGTTGCATTAAGTATCCCGGGCAATAAGGTCCCGGCCACAGATGCACCGATTCCTGTAAAGAAAGGAATTAAGTAATTCATCTTTTAGCGTTTTAGACGAAATTTAATATAAGTAATAGGCTTGTTTTGTTCCAGGTACTGTGATTCGTAGAACGTTTGAATGGCAGTCACCACTTCAGGTGCCCCTTCGTTCCGGTATACATTATGGTTCGCGTATATTACTTCATGTCCGGCACCGTGTAAAAGCCCTAAAGTATATCCGTGCATGAATTCGCTGTCGGTCTTAAGGTTGATTACACCTTCCGGTTTGAGAATATTTGCGTAGCGTATCAAAAATTCTTCGTTTGTCAAACGGTGTTTGGTTCTTTTGTATTTGATCTGCGGATCGGGAAACGTAATCCAGATTTCATCTACTTCACCAGATCCGAAGCAATGTTCTATGAGTTCAATCTGCGTACGAAGGAAGGCTACGTTATGAAGGCTTTCTTCCACTGCCGTTTTGGCACCGCGCCAAAAACGGGATCCTTTGATGTCAACACCGATAAAATTGGTATCCGGATAGCGACGCGCCAGCTCCACCGAGTATTCTCCCTTTCCGCATCCGAGTTCCAGAACAATAGGATGATCGTTTTTAAAGACTTCCTTATTCCAGTTTCCTTTTAAAGCGAACTCTTTATTCACAACCTCTTCCCGTGAAGGCTGGTATACATTCGAAAACGTTTCATTTTCTCTAAAACGCTTTAATTTATTCTTACTTCCCACTTTACTACATTTTGAGCAAAAATACAATAAAAGGACAGTAAATACAGAAGGGGAAATAAAAAAAGCTGTTTATTTTTTAACAGCTTTTTCAATTGTAAAGGAAAATTCAGATCCGGTTCCCACCTGACTTTCCACGTAAATATGTTCGTTATGCGCTTCAATTATATGCTTGACTATAGACAGTCCAAGACCTGATCCCCCAATGTCTCTTGACCGACTGGAATCGGTCCTGTAAAACCGTTCAAAAAGGCGCGAAATATGTTTTTTTTCAATTCCATAACCGTTATCCGTAACGCGTACCAGGAGTTTTTTATCGGTAAGGCTTTCAATGGAGACTTCCGTTGTACCGTTATCCCTGCCGTATTTTATGGAATTGTCTACGAGATTCAGAATGACCTGATTGATTTTTTCCCGGTCCCCGTTTACAAAAATAGAGCGGTAATGGTCCTTGTCGAACATCAGTGTGATGTCCTTTTTATCGGCTTTCATTTCCAGCAGGTCAAAAACACTCTGGAAAAGCTCGATGATGTCGAAGGTCTGTATGTTCAGTTTGAGCTCGTTACTTTCCAGCTTCGTAATCATATCGAGGTCGTTGACAATTTCGATAAGTCGCTCAATTCCCTTATCGGCACGTTCCAGGTATTTTTTACGGATGCTTTTATCCTTTACCCCACCTTCCAGTAAGGTGGAAACATACCCCTGAATGGTAAAAAGAGGCGTTTTTAGCTCGTGCGCCACATTGCCGATAAATTCCCTGCGGTATTCCTCCTGTACTTTTAAAGACTCTATCTCGACCTTTTTATTCGAAGCAAACTTATTCACCTCGTACATAAGAGTCTGCATATCGGTCGTAACAGGCTGGTTTCTCAGCACCGATTCATCCAGTATCGTAACTTCTTTATAGATTTTCTGGATATGCCGGTAAATAAACCGCTCTACCCGGTATTGAAGCACAAAAAAACTGAAGGCAAAAAACAGCACCGCAAACGTTGCTGTAAAGAACCAGTTTATATGAAAGAACAACAATTGCAGTCCTATTAACAGCAATGTGCTGAACAAGGCAATAAAAGTAGTCGACTTTATTGCAAACTTATAGGACTTTCGGTATTTTATACCCATTAAACCTCTAATTTATAACCTACTCCCTTGATGGTTTTAAATAATTCATCACCTATTTTTTCCCGTAGCTTTCTGATGTGCACATCTATCGTTCTTCCTCCGACGATTACTTCGTTACCCCATACTTTATCAAGGATTTCTTCCCTTTTAAACACTTTCCCGGGTTTTGAAGCCAGCAGGTAGAATAATTCGAATTCCTTGCGGGGAAGTATGATCTCCTGTTTATCCTTGACAATTTTGTACTCTTCACGGTTGATTTCGATATCCCCGATTTTCAGCACATCATCAACGGAAGCATCCTCCTTCATACGACGCAGCAAGGCTTTTACCTTACTTACCAACAACTTAGGCTTGATGGGCTTGGTAATATAATCATCTGCTCCCACATCGAACCCTGCCACCTGCGAGTAATCTTCCCCGCGTGCTGTTAGAAAGGTAATGATGGTACTTTGCAGTTCGGGTAGCTTGCGCATCGCCTCACAGGCTTCAATGCCATCCATTTCGGGCATCATAACGTCCAGTATCACCAGATTCGGATGTTCCTTTTTCGCTACTGATATCGCTTCTTTTCCATTGTGTGCCTTAATGACCTGGTATCCTTCCGACTCCAGATTAAAACCTACAATCTCCAATATATCGGCATCATCATCTACCAATAATATCTTGATATCCTTATTTTTCATCTTTTTTCTGTGTTGTTTTCGAGTGTAAAAATAAAGATAAATAAAAAACAAATACCCGCTTAACAATTATTTAATGTGGTAACGATTTGTTTACACAAAACCAACTTATTGATAAAATTACTGTAACACTTCAATAACCTAAAGGTAGTTCCTTTGCCTCGAAAAATTAGAACACACACAAAATGAAATTAAATTTTTTAGCTGTTGCTTTATTATTTGGAGCAGCAGGTTATGCCCAGGAAGCGCAAACCATCAAAGGGTATATTTATGATTCTTCGAACAATAATGCCCCTTTAGCCTATGCTACTGTAATGCTTCAAAACACCGATTTAGGAGCCAATACAGATGAAAACGGTTATTTTGAAATTGAATGTAATGAAGGTTCTTATTTACTCGAAGCTTCTTACACGGGCTACCAGACATACGTTATGTCTTACGAAACTGTTCACCCTCAGGATGTTTCCATCAGCCTTGTTGCAGAAAACGACGCCCTTGACGAGGTAGTGATCACGGTCAACAATAAAAAATCTACGGAGTCGGCTCTTCTAAACGACCAGCGCAAGTCACTGGAAATCAAACAGCAGATTGGTGCGCAGGAACTTTCAAGAAAAGGTGTCAGCGATGTAGCGGCAGCGGTAGCCAAGACTTCAGGAGTAACCAAACAGGAAAGTACAGGAGGGATCTTCGTACGCGGTTTGGGAGATCGTTACAACAGCACAACCATGAACGGTCTTCCGGTTGTATCTAACGATCCTGAAAAGAAAAACATTGAACTGGATCTGTTTTCAACAGATATCGTAGAATATATTTCAATCGACAAAACATATGTGGCACGGAATTCCGGAGATTTCGCAGGAGGGAATGTCGACATCAATTCCAAAAAACACACGGGTAAACCTACCTTTGGTGTAACCATAGGAGGATCGGGAAATACCAATGCCTTAGGAGTTAGCGATTTCCTTTTACAGGAGGGAAGAAGCAAAACAGGGTTCAACAAAAACAACGAAATCCCGAACAATCCTTTAAGCGGGTACAATTTTGCCACACCGCTGAAAACATACCGCGCGGTTCCGTTCGGTTCCAATCTGGGGATAAACGGTGGCGGTTCCATCCTTGTGGGTGACGAAGGAAAAATCAACCTTTTTGCTACGGCTTCTTTTGAAAACGATTACGGTTACAGAGAAGGTATAGACAAGCAGGTCAGCGCACAAAATGCCCGTCTTAAGGATTTCTTCCACAAACGTTTCAGCTATGAAACCAAAACAACGGGAATGTTCAATGCCGATTACGAAATCAACAGCAAGAACAATATTGATTACAACTTCCTGTTCGTGAATTCTTCAACACAGACACATGATGATTACCGCGGGTATATCCGTGACATTGCCGAAAGCAATACCGGAGGAATCTTAACGCGTAACAACTACACGGAAAACAGGCTCATGGCACATCAGTTGCTCGGAAAACATGATGTTGCGGAAAACCAGAGCTTTTCATGGGGCGTTTCTTACAACAGCATTAAGAGCTTTATGCCCGACAGAACACAGACTATCCTGAGATACCGCGAAGACGAAGGCGATTACGTACTAGCTTCCAACTCAGCCTCGGACAACCACCGTTACTTCCACGACCTTAATGAGAACGAACTGGCCTTCAATGCAGCTTACGACTATAAATTTAATGCCAATGAGGACGGAGCTTATAAAGGAAAATTAGTGGTAGGATATAACGGAAAAATGAAAAAACGTGAATTTAATGCACGTCAGTTTAATTTTGATATTGCCCCGGACCAGTTACAGATCAGCCGCGATGCCAACAACCTGGATTCTTTCTTCAACCAACAGAATTTTGAACAAGGGCTTTTCAGAATCAGTACATTCCGCGGTGACAACAACCCGCTGGAGCCACAGTATTACAACGGTGATTTGGATGTTCATGCCGGTTTCGCCAACCTTGAATACCAGCTGTCTTCAAAATTGTTTGCCGTTCTCGGAATCAGATATGAGCGCATCAGCCAGAACATCGAATGGAAAACGCAGCTTGATAATGTAGGCGGAAGTGATCTGTATGAAAAGAACGCCTTCCTGCCTAGCCTTAACCTGAAGTATGAACTTACGGGAAATCAGAACCTTCGTTTTGCTGCATCGAAAACCTATACGATGCCGCAGTTTAAAGAACGAGCTCCGTTTATTTATGAGGATGTTACGGAAATCAAATACGGAAACAAAGACCTTTATGCCTCTGACAACTACAATGTGGATATTAAATGGGAGCTATTCCCGCAGAATGATGAAGTTGTGTCGGCTACCGTTTTCGGGAAATATATCAAAAACCCGATCAACGAAACGAATATTGCATCAGCAGCCAACGACATTTCTTTCCTGAACACCGGTGATTACGGGTATGCTGCCGGTATTGAGGTTGAATTACGCAAAAACCTTGTGTATTTCAACGATGATGATAACAACAAACTGTCATTTGGACTGAACGCTGCATACATGAAGACCGACCAGGAGCTGAACTCTGACAAAATCAAGGCTGAAACAGGATTCAACACCTTGTTTACAAATGAAAAATCAGCTTTTACGGGAGCATCTGAATTCCTTGGAAATGCCGATTTAACGTATTTCAGATCATGGAAAGACAAAAACATTATGGCTACACTTGCTTACAACTACAATTCGGATAAGCTATACGCCATCGGTGTTGAACAGAAAGGAAACCTTGTGGATAAAGGGTTCGGAATGATGGATTTTATCCTTAAAACAAAATTCAATGAGAATTTCGGAATGGGTATATCTGCAAAGAACCTTTTGAACCCAAGCATTGACCGTGTGCAGGAAAACCTGGATAAAGACGTTACAGTACGTTCATACAAACTGGGATCTACTTTCAGCGTGTCGCTAAACTATAATTTCTAAAAACAAAGTACAGAGAAATATATATTTAGATTAGAGTTAGTTAATAAAAAAAGAGCTTGATTTCATCAAGCTCTTTTTTTATTTTAATATGTTATAATTGTTACTTGGTGCTGCAGCTGCTTGCACATTCCTGCGTTACAATGGGCAACGCGGTATTTTTAATGGCACCGAACCCACCAATGACATCAATCATATTATGGAAGCCACGGGCTTTGAGTATGGAAGCAGCGATCATGGAACGATAACCTCCTGCGCAGTGCAGATAGGTTGTTTTATCCGAAGGGAAATCCGCAATATGTTCGTTGATGAAATCCAGCGGAATATTCGGAACAGCTGCAATATGAGCTGCTTCATATTCTCCGGGCTTACGCACATCAATGACAGAATTTTCTCCATTGTTCATTAATGTTTGCAGCGTATCTGCCGTAATTCTCCCAATACTGTCGGTTTCAAGACCGGCATTGATCCAACTCTGAATACCACCTTCCAGATATCCCAGGGTATTGTCGTAACCTACGCGAGCCAGACGGGTAATGGTTTCCTGTTCACGTCCTTCCGGGGTAACAAGTACTATAGGCTGGTTTATATCGGTGATGAGTGACCCTACCCACGGAGCAAATCCACCGTCGATCCCTATAAAAATCGATCCCGGAATATGTGCTTTTCCAAAACTGTCAGCGTCCCGGACATCCAGAATCAGGGCCTCATCCGCAGCCTGTCTGAACTCTTCCGGTTTTAAGGCTTTGTTCCGCTCAATAATAACATCTACCGATTCATATCCTTCTTTATTCAACCGCACATTTTCCGGGAAATAAACGGGAGGAGGCAGTAAACCGTCGGTTACCTCTTTTACGAACTCTTCTACAGTCATATCGGAGCGTAACGCATAATTAGTTCGTTTCTGTTCGCCCAGTGTTCCAACTGTTTCCTTGCTTAAATTCTTACCACATGCCGAACCTGCTCCATGTGCCGGATATACAATTACATCATCAGCCAGGGGCATGATCTTCGAACGCAGGCTTTCATAAAGCGTAGCAGCAAGTTCTTCCTGCGTCATATGGGCTGCCTTCTGTGCCAGATCGGGACGGCCCACATCTCCCAAAAACAACGTGTCGCCACTGAAAACAGCATGATCTTTCCCGTTTTCATCGCGCAACAGATACGTCGTGCTTTCCATTGTGTGACCCGGTGTATGTAAAGCAACAATCGTAAGTTTTCCAAGTCTGAATTCTTCACCATCATGCGCAATATGCGCTTTAAACGATGGTGAAGCAGTAGGCCCGTAAATAATCGGGGCTCCCGTTTTTTCGGACAGGGTCAGATGCCCGCTCACGAAATCTGCATGAAAATGCGTTTCGAATATATATTTTATCACTGCATTGCCTGCAGCTGCCTTGTCAATATATTGCTGTACTTCGCGCAAAGGATCAATAATAGCTACTTCGCCTTCGCTTTCAATATAATAGGCGCCCTGCGCCAGACATCCTGTATAAATTTGTTCAATCTTCATAGCTCAATAATATCTAGTACAAAAGTACGAATTCTAAAATAAACCCAGTGTAACTCATGTTACCCAGTTAAAACAGTTCCTTAAACATTATGTACAGGGACATCACTAAAATAAACCATCCGAATATCTGGCGCAGGCTTCCGTCGATAATTCTCTTCGAAAGCTTGTTACCGATAAACAATCCAATAATCGAAACTGCTGAAAAAGACAGTACAATCGTCCAATCAATAACGTGTTGTCCCAGATCGCCCGTAAATCCTATAAGGCACTGAATTGCAATAATGGTCAGGGATGTTCCTATTGCCTGTTTCATGGGAAGATTGGCAAAAAATACCAGAACGGGAATAATCAGAAAACCACCTCCTGCCCCAACGAGTCCTGAAACGGTTCCTATAAGAAGTCCCTGGATTATTAACGGAGTCGCTGAGGTAACAATTTTAGGGGTCGCAAGATTTTTCTGCCGGGGTTTGCGGATCATCTTTGAAGAGGCAGCAAACATTACCACTGAAAAAACCAGCATGATAAGTTTTGATTTGGAAACACTCACATTATTGCTTAACGTAACAGCATCCGGAAGCAGCGGAAGCAGTTGCGACCTTGTAAAAAATACAGCCAGAAGCGAAGGGATACCAAAGAGCAGCACAATTTTATAATTGATGTTACGGTCCATGGCATTCTTCACGCTTCCCACGGCTGAAGTACTTCCCACGATAAACAATGAGTAAGCCGTCGCAATCAGGGGATCAATACCGACAACATACACCAATATCGGAACGGTAAGTATGGATCCACCACTGCCGATCAGCCCTAAAGTAATGCCAATGAACAGCGCTAAAATGAGTCCGATATATAAATGTATGTCCTGCATAATGTTGAAAAGGTGATGCAAAGTACAACATTATCGCTGGTTAACAAAACAGAAGTTTCACAGATTTTTCAAAAAATAACTTAGTACCTTTGATCATATTTTGCGGATTATGAAAATTACGACCGACGAACTTTGTGCCGTTTTAAAAGGCGCAACCAATATACGCAATACAGAGATTGAAATATCGGACATTTCTGTTGACAGCCGCTCTCTGCGCAATGCGCAAAACACCTTGTTTTTTGCATTAAAGGGACTCAATCACAATGCCCATGAATACATTAAGGATCTTTATGAAAAAGGGGTCCGTTTCTTTGTTGTTTCTGAAGAGGTACCGGAACTTGAAGAAGCTTTTTTTCTAAAAGTAGATAACAGTCTGCATGCATTACAGGATTTTGTTGCCTATTACCGCAGCACTTACCATTTTCCCGTTATTGGCATTACGGGAAGTAACGGCAAAACCATCGTAAAAGAATGGCTGAACCAATTGCTTTCTCCTGCCTTCAATGTAATCAAAAGTCCTAAAAGTTATAATTCACAGGTCGGGGTTCCCCTTTCTGTTATAGCCATTAACGACGAGCACAACCTCGGTATTTTCGAAGCGGGAATTTCACAGCCCAATGAGATGGTATACCTTGAAAAGGTCATTCGTCCAACCATAGGAGTACTCACCAATATTGGCTCTGCCCATAATGAGGGGTTCTCTTCAAAAGAAGAAAAGTTAAAGGAAAAATTAATCCTGTTTCAGGATGCTGAAGTATTTATCAGTGAAAAAACCGAACTCATAGCCTCTTTCCGGCCTATGAAACCAGAATGGTTTACCTGGAGTTTCACGGAAGATGCCGATGTGAGGTTCCAAAAATCGGGTTCGAAGCTCAACGTAAGCTATTCCGGAATAAATTTTGAGGTTCAGCTTCCGTTTACAGACCTGGCTTCCATTGAAAACACCGCAACCTGTATTACCGTACTGCTGTATATGAAGATCGGCATCGATTATATCATAGAAGCAATACCACACCTGCACGCAGTACAAATGCGCCTGCAGATAAAAAAAGGAAATAACGACTGCCTTCTTATAGATGACAGTTACAGCAGTGATTACCAGTCGTTAAAAATAGCATTGGATTTTCTGGAACAGCAAAAAACACACCAACAGAAAACCGTTATACTTTCCGATATTTTCCAGAGCGGTTTTCCGCCGGAAGTCCTTTATGACAAGGTAGGGCAATTGCTTAAGCAAAACCGTATAGACCGTGTAATCGGAATCGGGGAACGCATTTCAAAATATTTAACGAACGTACACCAGTTCCAGAGTTATCCCGACACTGAAACTTTCCTCAGCGATTTCAACTTAAAGTCATTCCGCAATGAAACCCTTCTTATTAAAGGATCCCGCAGTTTTGAATTTGAAAAAATAGTATCAGAGCTTGAAGAAAAAACGCACGAGACGGTACTGGAGATCAACCTTGATGCCATAAGCTACAACCTCAACTTCTACAAATCGAAACTGGAGCCCTCGACCAGGATTATGGTTATGGTAAAAGCATTTGGCTACGGAAACGGAAGTTATGAGATTGCTAAATTGCTGGCCCACCACCAGGTGGCTTATCTCGGTGTTGCCTTTGCAGATGAAGGTGTGGAATTACGGAAAGCCGGAATCAGGATTCCCATTATCGTAATGAACCCTGAGAATTCGGCATTTTCAACAATGATCGCCTACCAGTTGGAACCCGAAATCTATAATAGTACCGAACTCCGGACCTTTTTAAATGTTGCCGAAGCCCAGAACCTTTATGAATACCCCGTTCACCTGAAGCTCAACACGGGCATGAACCGCCTCGGATTTACAGAAAAGGACTTCCCGGAACTCATCACTATGCTGGAACACACCAAAACAATACAAATTGCCAGTATCTTCTCGCATTTATCAACAAGCGATATGCCGGACGAGCAGGCATTCACCCTAAACCAGATCCACATGTTCCAGAAATGGGCAGTTTATTTAAAAGAGCAGCTCAGGATAAATCCGGTACTTCATATTTTAAACACTTCGGGAATTTACAATTTCAGTGACTATCAGATGGATATGGTGCGCCTGGGGGTGGGATTATACGGTGCCGGGAACGACGAAACGGAAGATGCCCAACTGCAGAATGTGGCGACACTTAAAACGGTTGTATTGCAGGTTAACGATATCAAAGCCGGCGAGAGTGTAGGCTACGGCAGACGGTTTATCGCATCGCGTGACAGCAGGATTGCCACCATACCGATCGGATATGCCGACGGCATCAGACGGTCTTACGGAAACGGCAGAGGATCTGTGCTTATCAACGGAAAAAGAGTTCCTATCATAGGATCTATCTGTATGGATATGCTTATGGTGGACTGTACGGAAATAGATCTCAGCGTAGGTGATGAAGTCATTGTATTCGGAAACGACCTGCGCATAACGGAGGTTGCCAGGATATGGGAAACCATCCCGTATGAAGTGATGACCTCTATTTCACAGCGTGTAAAACGAATTTTTTTCAAAGAATAGAAAATATTAACAGAAAATTGTATTTTAGCTTGAAATTGAACTAAAACAAAGTTGTTATGGGATTTTTAAAAGAATTTAAAGAATTTGCCGTTAAAGGTAATGTTATTGATTTAGCAGTCGGTGTTGTAATCGGAGGTGCTTTCGGAAAGATTGTTACTTCTCTTGTAGAAGACATCATCACTCCTGCAATCCTCACTCCTGCACTTGAGGCAGCCAATCTTCAGAATTTATCTGAACTCGTTATTCCGGGAACGGCCATTAAATACGGTAACTTTCTGTCTGCCGCTATTTCGTTCATTATTGTCGCTTTTGCGCTGTTTATGATGATCAAAGGGATCAACAGACTCAAAAAAGCAGAACCGGAACCGGCTCCTGAAGCTCCTAAAGGACCAACACAGGAAGAGCTACTGGCTGAAATCAGAGATCTTTTAAGAAAACAACAATAAAAAAAAACCACTTTAAAAGTGGTTTTTTTTTAATCGTTAAGTTTCAGAACAGCCATAAATGCCGATTGCGGAATTTCTACATTCCCTACCTGGCGCATCCGCTTCTTCCCTGCTTTCTGTTTTTCCAGCAATTTACGTTTACGTGAAATATCTCCACCGTAACATTTTGCCGTTACGTCTTTACGCAATGCCTTAATGGTTTCACGCGCAATGATTTTGGCTCCGATAGCAGCCTGGATCGGAATATCGAACTGCTGGCGCGGGATAAGCTCTTTCAGCTTTTCACACATCTTTTTACCGATGTGGTACGCATTATCTTCGTGTATCAGTGCAGAAAGCGCATCTACATTCTGACCGTTGAGCAAAACATCTAAACGTACAAGTTTAGACGTACGCATACCAATTGGATGGTAATCAAACGAAGCATATCCTTTTGAAACCGTTTTTAAGCGGTCGTAGAAGTCAAATACGATCTCTGCCAAAGGCATGTCGAAATTTAATTCTACACGTTCAGGTGTCAGATATGTCTGGTTGGTAATCTGGCCGCGCTTTTCAATACAAAGGCTCATTACCTGCCCTACGAAATCGGACTTTGTAATAATTGTAGCCTTGATAAAAGGTTCTTCCACCCGGTCCAGCTTCGATGGCTCCGGTAAATCGGAAGGGTTGTTTACAATAAAAGCCGTTTCAGGTTCTTTTTTCGTATAGGCGAAATAAGATACGTTGGGAACCGTGGTAATCACTGTCATGTTAAATTCACGTTCCAGGCGTTCCTGGATGATCTCCATGTGCAGCATCCCGAGAAAACCACAACGGAAACCGAACCCTAAAGCGGCAGAACTCTCTGCCTGGAATACCAGAGACGCATCGTTTAGCTGTAGTTTTTCCATTGAAGCCCGTAAATCTTCGTAATCCTCTGTATCAACAGGATAAATTCCCGCGAACACCATAGGTTTTACGTCTTCAAAACCTGAGATCATCTTTTTTGTGGGGTTTACAGCATCTGTAACCGTATCACCTACCTTTACTTCCTTGGCTTCCTTAATTCCCGAAATAAGGTATCCCACATCACCTGTAGATATTTTCTGCTTCGGAACCTGGTTCAGTTTTAAGGTTCCGATTTCGTCTGCGTAATATTCATTGCCTGTAGCCATGAACTTGATTTTCTGATTCTTTTTGATTTCACCGTTCAAAACACGGAAAATAACTTCAATACCGCGGAAAGGATTGTAAACCGAATCAAAAATAAGGGCCTGAAGGGGTTCTTCCGGATCTCCGGCCGGTGCAGGAATACGTTCCACAATGGCCTCGAGGATCTTATCAACGCCAAAACCGGTTTTTCCAGATGCGTGGATGATGTCTTCATGCTTACAGCCTAAAAGTTCCACTATATCATCGCTTACTTCTTCCGGATTGGCAGAAGGAAGGTCTACTTTATTCAGTACAGGTATGATTTCAAGATCATTTTCCAAAGCCAGGTAAAGGTTTGAAATAGTCTGAGCCTGAATACTCTGTGCGGCATCCACAATCAGCAATGCTCCTTCACAAGCCGCTATGGAACGGGAAACTTCATACGAAAAATCCACGTGTCCCGGAGTATCGATAAGGTTCAGAATGTATTTTTCTCCCTTATAATCAAACTCCATCTGAATTGCATGCGACTTGATCGTAATCCCTCGCTCACGCTCCAAATCCATATTATCTAAAAGCTGCGCCTGTGCTTCACGCGCCGTAACAGTTTGTGTAGCATCCAGTAAACGGTCGGCCAGTGTACTTTTCCCATGGTCGATGTGCGCGATAATACAAAAATTTCTAATATTCTTCATTGGCAATAAAATGTCAAAAAATGTTGAGGATCGGAGCCTCTGCGATCTGGAAGACTCAAACTTACCACCCCTTCCGGAGCTGTGTACTTCCGTGCCCTGAATCCGAAAACTATAATATGCAAATATAGTTTATTTTTCTCTGTGTTTTTAAAGTATTTCCACAGACTATTTTAAAGGTATTTTTTTTCGGCTCACTGTAATGATGCGCATATATTTCTGATAACAGAACTTATTTCATCTGCTTTGTTTACAGTCATAAAATGCCCGCCTCCTTTAACAACGTAATCGGCCTTTACAAGATTCAGGGGAATAATGCGGTCCTTATCTCCGTGAATACGGAAAATCTGGGTGGGAGAGCTGTTTGTTGTCCAGTTTAAAACAGCAGTCAGTGCCCATCTCAGGAAAAGAGGATCCGTATCTTTTAAAATAGCTGTCAGAAGACACCGGTCTTCATCCGATGTGATCCCGAAAAGCCAGTCTGTGAGAACAGTTCGTTTTTTCAGCACAAAGGCCGGTATAAACCTATGAATATTCAAAACGCCCAGAAATCGGTATAATGCCGGTAATTCTCTTGCATTCGTTGCAGAAGCTATAAGGATTGTCTTACGGCATCGCATCGTTTTTGAAATTTCCGCTGCAATCATCCCTCCGAATGACAACCCGATAAGTACAGGATTTTCCGTATCGATACACCCGGAAAGCCTTAAAGCATACTGCTGAAGCGATTCTGTTTTTTCCGGTGTGATCCAATCGACAAATTCCACCTGCAGATCACCGAAATCCATATTGTCAAAAACCCTTTTATCAACTCCAAGCCCGCTAAACACATATGCTTTCTTCATGAATTCCTGTTTCAGTATTTCACATCATTTAATCAAAGATACTTTAAAGCATTGAGCCTACAAATCTTTATATTTGCAATATGATTAAAAAGGAAACCATAGACGCTATTTTTGAAGCTGCCCGGGTAGAAGAGGTCATCGGAGACTTTGTACAGTTAAAAAAATCGGGAAGCAACTACAAGGGATTAAGTCCGTTTGTAAACGAAAAAACACCTTCGTTTATGGTTTCACCTGCCAAACAGATATGGAAGGATTTCTCTTCGGGGAAAGGAGGAAACGCTTTGAGCTTCATTATGGAACACGAGCATTTTTCGTATCCCGAAGCATTGCGCTACTTAGCCAACAAATACCAGATTGAAGTAGAGGAAACGGAACAGAGCGATGAAGAAAAACAAGCTCTTAATGAACGGGAAAGCCTGTTTATCGTGAGTGAATATGCCAAAAAGTATTTTCACGAAGTCATGCTAAAAACCGATGAAGGACTTGCCATAGGTCATTCTTATTTTAAGGAACGTGGTTTTACCGAATCAACGATCGAAACCTTTCAGCTCGGGTACTGCCTTAATCAGTGGGATGCCTTTACGAATGAAGCCCTATCAAAAGGATATCAGCTCGAATTCCTTGAAAAAACGGGGCTTACCATAATCAAAGACGATAAAAGGTTCGACCGTTTCAAAGGTCGTGTGATGTTTCCTATTCAAAGTATGTCGGGACGGATTCTCGGTTTCGGAGGACGTATTCTCACAAATGACAAAAAAGCGGCCAAATACCTGAATTCACCTGAAAGCGACATCTACCACAAAAGCAAGGTGCTTTACGGTATCTTCCAGGCCAAACAGGAAATTGCTTCAAAAGACAACTGTTATCTCGTGGAAGGTTATACCGATGTGATTCAGATGCACCAGTCGGGTATTAAGAATGTCGTAGCCTCTTCGGGAACTGCGCTTACACCCGACCAGATCAGGCTTATTAACCGTCTCACAAAAAACATCACGGTCCTTTTTGACGGTGACGCTGCCGGTATGAGGGCTTCGTTACGAGGGATAGACCTCATACTGGAAGCAGGAATGAACGTACGTGTATGCACCTTTCCGGAAGGAGAAGATCCGGACAGTTTTGCCCGAAAAACACCTGTTGACGAACTCCAGCGCTATCTCAAAGAAACAGCAACTGACTTCATCCGGTTCAAGGCCAATCTTCTGATGAAGGATGCCGCAAACGATCCCATAAAAAAAGCCGACGTTATACGGGATATTATGGTTTCCATTTCGAAAGTTCCCGACCATATCCAGCGGGAAGTATATGTTCAGGAATGCGCTTCCATTATGGACATCTCTGAAGATGTATTATTCAGTTCTCTGGCACAGATAAGTAAAAAGGAGCTACAGGAAATCAACAGAAAATTTGTGCAGGAGCGCAAAATGGAAGTTGTAAAAACAGAGACTCACCCGTTGTCAAAAGAGAAAGTTGACGTTATGTTCCTGCTGGAGCGTAAAATAATTGAAATTTTACTCATATACGGACACTATGAAGAAGATTTTGAAGAATTTGAACTCACCGTAGAGGACGAGAAGGTAGTTACGAACAAAAAACGCGTCAGAAGAAAGGTTTTTGACAAGGTTTTTCTAAGTTTGCAGGAAGACGAAATTGAAATGAGCAATCCTGCCTTCAGAGCTATTTTCAAAGACATCATCTCTTTTTATCACACCCATGAAAGCTGGCATCTTGAAAATTACCTTGCCCAGGTAAATCCCGAGCTTTCCGCAGAAATCACCTCCATTATTATGGATGAGGAACGATACAGCCTTCACAACTGGGAAAAGCAAAACATCCTTGTAAAAGGAAAAGATGCTGCGGTTCAGCAATATGTGACTGAAACCATCTTAACCCTGCGTTCCTACCTCATATTTGAGATTATAGAAGACCTCAAGAATCGGATACAGGCACAACCCGAAAACATCCGTGACCTGCTTACCGACGTGGTGGACTACAACCAGCTAAAACATACTTTTTCGCACCAGCTTGGCCGTGTTATGTCGAGATTCAGCTAACCAATCAGTGCGAGAATACCGTAGTTACCGCAAAAAAGATGACTCCCAGTGCAAAAAGAACAAGTCCGGCCAATGAAAGAACAAGTCCGGCAACAGCGAAGCTTTTTGGTTTTCTGAACATCCCGACACAAGAAAACACCAGTCCCAGAAGCCAGAGAACCTGTCCCAATACGGGAATCCAGAAACATAATACTGCCAGTACTGCCAGTATAAATCCTGCCATACCTATACCGTTTCCAAATCGGTCCCGGTAACCCGCCTGCTGCAGTGCGTTATGATTACTGTTCCCGTTGGTATATTGTTGATCCTGTTCCATAACCGTTATTTTAAACCGTTCCATTCATCGAAAAACTGCTGAAGGAAACCTTCCATATATTGATGTCGGGCCAGTGCCATTTCCTTACCGGAATCTGTATTCATAAGATCTTTTAGCAACAACAGCTTTTCATAAAAATGATTCACTGTGTTTCCCTTATGTTTTTTATATTCTTCCCTGGTCATATTCATTTTAGGCTTTTCTTCAGGATTATAGATCGTCCTGTTTTTAAAGCCTCCGTATTGAAAAGCCCGTGCAATACCGATAGCTCCGATGGCATCAAGCCTGTCGGCGTCCTGGACTACTTCAAGCTCAACGGAACGGAATTTCCGCTCAAAATTGCCTCCCTTAAATGAAATATTTTCAATAATAAGTACCACATGCTTTTTTATCTCTTCGCTCAAACCGATGGAAGTCATAAAATCATATGCCTTTTTCGGCCCTATGGTTTCATCTCCGTTATGAAACTTGCTGTCCGCAATATCGTGCAGCAGTGCCCCGAGAAGCACCACCTGTTCATTTGCTTTTTCCGTTTTTAAAAGATGAAGTGCGTTGTGATATACTCGCTCAATATGGAACCAGTCGTGCCCTGCTTCGGCTCCTTCCAGTTCTTTTTTAACGTAATGTACGGTCTGATCTATATAATTCATTGGTAGATAAAAAAAGCTGATAAAATATCAGCTTGTTATAAATTATTTTACGGTTGCCGGTGTCACCCATTTGAATACATGTGACTCATCCGAAATTTTCATACGATCGGCCAGTTTAGCCATACGTTCCGGAAGTCTCATAAGGTAATCCCGCGCCTTTTCTGCTTCGTCCGTAAGATTTGTAATCTTGTCAATTTCCCATCGTTTGATAAGCTTGTTCAGAATGTCTACATAATCCATTGAAGTATAGACACCGATTCGCTGTGCCGATTCCGAAAAATGATGAAAAGCATCTCCGATTGCTCCTCCGGACTCTCTGATGAGGTTGGCCGGCATGGTGATCTTCTTTTTCATCATATAATGGAAAGCCTTCATCATTTCTGACGGATCTACCTGAAAAATACGTTCGACGAATTCTGAATATGCATGATGGTGACGCATCTCGTCTCCGGCTATGATTCTGCATATCTTTGACAGTTTATGATCGCCGTATTTCTTGGCCAGTTGTGCTACACGGTTATGTGAAACATACGTAGCAAGTTCCTGAAAACTTGTAAACACAAAGTTTTTATATGGGTCGCGATCGGTTCCCGGATCAAACCCGTCGTTGATGAGGTGATGCGTGGTAATTTCGACTTCGCGCATATTCACACGTCCCGATAAATAAAGATACTTGTTCAGTAAATCGCCGTGGCGGTTTTCTTCACCTGTCCAGTGGCGGATCCATTTCGCCCATCCGTTCCCATCGCCATCTTCCCCGCCTCGCTGATCGACCCCTTCTACATCCATTAACCACGATTCATAGGTAGGCAGTGCCTCCTCGGTAATGGTGTCACCTACAAGAACCACCCAGAAATCGTATGGAAGCTCTTTCGCATAAGCCTGCAGTTCACGAATATCCTCCATAAAGTTTTCACTTCGTGAATCGGGTAACATATCAGAAGGCTGCCAGATCTTTTCTACAGGAATCAGGTAATTCTGTACAAAAGTATCAATGTTCTTTTCCAAGAACTGCATCACTTCCAACCTAACATTTTGAATAGACATTTTTATATGTTTTGTACAGCTTAAAGCTGCGTTATTTTATTGAAGAAACGATTGTTTGTTCCGTTTTTTCGAAAAGTGTTTTAAAATCATAATCCGAAACCTTCATCGCTTCATGAACTTCCAGAGTAATAGCACTTCCCAACCCCATAGGAAACATTCCAAACCGGAACATTTTCCATGAATTGTTAATGGTTAAAGGTACCACATAAGCATCGGGGGCAAACTTACAGAGCATCTTTACCCCGTTTTCGGAGAACCTCTTCGGTTTTCCGTTCTTTGACCGTGTTCCTTCCGGAAAAATAACCGCAGAACGACCGTACTTCTGTATGTATTCCCCGAGTCCCTTTATAGCCGGCAAAGCCTGCTTGGGATCGTTTCTGTCAATAAGCACAGATCCTCCGTGCTTCAGGTTGAACGACACACTCGGTATACCCTTACCCAATTCCTTCTTGCTGACGAATTTGGGATGTGTTTTCCTTAAAAACCATATGATCGATACAATATCAAACATCGACTGGTGGTTCGATACGTAAATAATCGGTTTTCCAACAGGTAACAGCTCCCTTCCTTTAACATTGAAAGTCGTTCCCAGTACATTGGCACTCCTCATAAGGAACCACTGTAAAAGGTCTACACTCATTTTATGAGCCTGATATCCAAAAACTTTTAAACAAAACCACTGAACGGGATGAAACACCAACAGGGCCAGGCTTAAGAAAATATAATATATGATGCTTAATGGATAGGATAAAATTCTGTGCACTTTTTCGCCTTATTTATCGACAAATATACGACAAATAAAAAAAACCACCGAAAAACGGTGGTTTTTTATACATTTTTTGTATTAAAATTAGCAATATTCGTTATATGCTTCCATTAAATTTTCCGCAATTACCTCAGCAGGATGTCCTTCGATATGATGACGTTCCAACATGTGAACCAATTCCCCGTTTTTAAACAAAGCCATAGACGGAGATGACGGAGGGAACGGGAACATTTTTTCTCGCGCTGCATCTACTGCTTCTTTATCAACCCCTGCGAATACCGTTACGATATGGTCGGGTTTTTTTGCATTCCCCAAACTCATACGGGCTCCCGGACGGGCGTTACGTGCTGCACAGCCGCAAACCGAATTCACAACTACCAGGGTTGTACCTTCTTTTGCCAATGCGCTTTCTACTTCCTGTGATGTATATAATGCCTGAAAACCAGCAGAAGTCAATTCTTCCTGCATAGGTTTTACTATTTCTTCTGGATACATAGTTCAATGAATTAATGTTATCCTGCAAATTTAAAAAACTAAACGCAAAAATACTAATACCGTTCCTCTTAAACATTTGTTATTATTTCAGTTGACAACTTCTTCCTCGACTGTACCATTATTTCAAATGTATACAATACGCAGGAAACGTAACTTTTTTTGATTATATTAAGGAGTCAAGCAACTACTTTTTCACGGTGTCAAAAAAAAATCACCTTACCTGTTTCAAAATATTTTCCTGCAACCACCTATCTTCTGGATTTTTCCCGTACTTTGCTTAATGTTGAACAGTAAAACAGGCTATTGTATGAAAATACCTCCTTACCTAAAAGAGGGCGATAAAGTGGCGATCGTATGTACTGCAAGAAGTTATTCTTCTGATGAGGCTACAGAGGCAATCAGTCTTTTTGAATCGTGGGGATTGCAAATCGAATTGGGAAGCACCATTGATGTAAATGTTAACCAGCTCGGCGGAACAGACGAGCAACGCACCGAAGACCTCCAGCACATGCTTGACCGACAGGATATCAAAGCTGTCTGGATAGCGCGGGGAGGATACGGTACTGTACGTATCATTGACCAAATTGATTTTTCGGGTTTCCTTAAAAACCCCAAATGGATCATAGGGTTCAGCGACATCACCGTACTGCACAGCCACATTCATAACCTTGGAGTGGCGACACTACATGCCATTATGCCGTATTCCGTCCCACGTGTCCTGCCGGAAGCACGGGAAACCCTTTTCAAGGCCCTTTTCAACAGGGACTATTCTTTCCGGATTGAAAGCGACCCTGGAAATAAAAAAGGAACGACGCAAGGATTGCTCACTGGAGGGAATCTCTCCATTATATACAGCCTGCTGGGATCACCATCTTCACTGGACACAACTGGCAAAATACTCTATCTTGAAGACCTTGACGAATATCTTTACCACATAGACCGCATGTTTTACAATTTGAAACGCAACGGCTATTTTGACGGGCTCAACGGGCTTATTATAGGCGGAATGACTGATATGCACGATAACCAGATCCCGTTCGGGTATGATGTAAAGCAGATAGTACTCGATATAACAAAAGAGTTCGGCTTTCCTATTTGTTTCGGGTTCCCGGCAGGGCATATTCCTGACAACCGTGCATTAAAATTGGGGACGATGGTACGTTTGGAAGTAAATGACGAAGAAACCACATTAAGCTATATATAAAAATGGCGACCCACAACGATACCGGAAAAAACGGTGAAGAACTCGCAAAGGCACATCTCCGGCAAAACGGCTATGAGATATTGGAAACCAATTTTCGTTACAGAAAGGCCGAAATAGACATCATTGCAAGAAAAAACGACTCGCTGGCCGTTGTTGAAGTTAAAACCAGGAGTTCCGATACTTACGGAGCTCCGGAACTTTTTGTCGACCGCAAAAAAATCCGGCTTATACTCGAAGCTGCGAATGCCTATATTGTGCAAAACAATCTTGATATTGAAATCAGTCTGGATATTATCTCAGTCCTTCTGATCCCGGAGATTCGCATAGAACATATTAAAAATGCCTATCTGCCTTTTTAATAGGTAAAGATGTGCTCAAGTTCAATTATTTCTTTACGATGCTGTACCTGTTTGGAGGCCTTTACCAATTTCTGAGCCAGAACGGCAGTTGAAAGCGGACGGAATCTTTTCAGAATACCCAGCCCATTTAAACATTTAAGTAATTTTACAGAGATTTTTTCCCCCAGGCGATCGGTTCCTTCTCTTATAAGGCTTCCCGGTTTAAAAATAACCAGGTGGTTAAAGTTAAGAATTTCCAAAGCTTCCTCAAGCGTACCTTTCATACGGGAATAAAAAACATAACTGTCTGGTGATGCACCGTAAGAGGAAACGAGCACACAGGTATCCACGCTGTTCCTTTTTGCTATTTTGCAGAATACATACGGAATATCAAAATCAATCTCCCATTGATTTTCTTTTGACCCCGCCTGCTTAAGGGTTGTTCCGAGACATGAAAAAAGAACATGTCCGGAAATTTCCTCTGCAAAATCTTCCAACTGCTCAAAATCAACAATTACAATCTTCACTTTTGGGTGCTCACAGGCAACAGCTTTTCTTACAAACAGCCTGATTTCAGTAAAATAAGCATCTTTTATCAATTGCTGCACCAGATCTTTACCTGTTGCGCCCGTGGCACCGATCACTAAAGCTACCATATTGTTAATATTAGTTTAACAATGTACGATATTTTCTGATTTTTTCGTAATTTGTAAATAAAAAACATGAATTCTTTCAGAACAGAATCAGATTTACTTGGAGATTTACAAGTTCCTGAAAATGCTTACTACGGAGTACAAACCCAGAGAGCCTTGAATAATTTTAAGATTTCAAACCATAAATTATCTCAATATCCTTTATTTATCAAATCACTGGCTGTTGTAAAGCTGGCGGCTGTTGAAGCTAATTTTGAACTTGGGCTTATTGATGAGGAACGTAAAAAAGCCATATCGGAAGCCTGCCTTGACCTTTTAAAGGATGAGTATTTTGAACATTTCCCTATTGACATGATCCAGGGGGGTGCGGGAACTTCTGTAAATATGAATGCCAATGAGGTTATAGCGAATATTGCGCTGGAAAAACTCGGGCATGCAAAAGGGGAATACCAGTATTGCTCACCAAACGATCATGTAAACCTTTCACAGTCTACCAATGATGCTTATCCATCCGCCCTTAAACTGGCATTGTACCAGTCGTCGAAGAATGTTACGGACGCGCTGGAAAAACTTTTTTTTGCGTTCGACCGTAAATCAAAGGAATTCGAACATGTTTTAAAAATGGGGCGTACCCAGCTGCAAGATGCAGTTCCTATGACGCTGGGCCAGGAATTTGAAGCTTTTGCCATTACTCTTAAAAAGGAAATTCCATATCTTCAGGAACAGGCTTTCCAGTTCCTCGAAGTCAACATGGGGGCAACAGCTATTGGAACAGGACTTAATGCTCCTAAAGGATATGCCCAGCTGTGCGCTGAAAAACTAGGTCAATTTCTTAACGAACCTGTAAAACTTGCCGAGAATCTTGTAGAAGCAACATCGGATACGAGCGGCTTTGTTGCCTATGCGGGTGCCTTAAAAAAGCTTTCCATCAAACTTTCAAAAATCTGCAACGATCTGCGTTTACTGACTTCGGGTCCAAGAACGGGATTGTTCGAAATCAACCTGCCTCCCAAACAGCCCGGTTCATCCATTATGCCCGGTAAAGTGAATCCTGTGATTCCGGAAGTGGTAAATCAGGTCTGCTTCAAGGTTATTGGAAATGAAACAACGGTTTGCCTTGCGGCAGAAGCGGGTCAGCTGCAGCTCAATGTTATGGAACCCATAATTGCCCTGTCGCTGTTCGACTCCATCGAAATCCTTACCAATGCCATGAATACCCTGCGCATGGAATGTATTGAAGGTATTACCGCCAATGTAGAGCATCTGAAGCAGGAAGTACAGAACAGCATTGGAATCGTAACTGCCCTGAACCCTATCATCGGTTATAAAAACAGCACAAAAATTGCCAAACAGGCGCTTGAAGAAAACCGCAGCGTTTACGACCTTATACTGGAACACAACATACTTACCAGGGAACAACTCGACACTTATCTCAATCCGGAAAACATGTTGAGTTCACACTAACAAAAAACAGAGCATATGCTCTGTTTTTTGTTAGAAACTATACCCCAGTTTAAAATTGAGGGAACTGTTATTTTTTGTATACATGGTATTGAACGAATAGTCATAGTCAAGTTCTATCAGCATCCTTTTATAAAACTTCATTCCAAAACCGGAATTAAATCCCACGCTACCGACATCGACCCGCATAAACTGAATTGTCCAGGCTCTCAACGGAGATTGGATATCTCCTTTAAAAGGGGTATTGACAGCTATACCCAATTTACCATAAAAAGCCACATTTTCATTAGACAGGAAGTACTTCTTTGCCCCTACCGATGTAAAAACAGAGGCATAATCTACCTCGTGATGCCAGATTCCGCTCTCGTGTTCAACGTCATATTCCTTTTTAAAGGCATGATACTTCAGATTAAAATAAAATGAAAAAGGATTTCTTTTGTTTTTATTCAGTATATATTCAACCTCGGGCATTACCGTAATATGTCCGTATTGTTCCGGATCAAGATCCTTAATAAAATCGATATCAAAACTATGGACCGCGTAGCCGACAAAGAAATTAAAAACAATTTTGTTTTTGCTTTCCTTTTTATTGCTTTTGCCATTGAGGTAGGTAAAATATTCCACAAGATCCTCTGCATTATACTTCAGTGCTGAATACGATTTCACTTTACTGAACCTTTCATTTCCGAGATCCTGCTCCAACTGTACCTGAAAATTTTTATTTTCCATGACAGAACGTTGCGGTGTTAAATACTTTTTATACTCCAGGACTCTGAGATTCTCATTATTTACCTCATAAAGAAAAACCGAAAAACCTTTATTTATGTATCGGTAAAGCTGGTAATCCCCGTCTGTGAGCAACTGTAAAAATCCTGTTTTTTCAGTTCCTTTAAAAACCGGATCGGAAGACATTTCATTAATATCAGAGACCACGGAAGGATCGAAGACAAATGTCTTTTTCCTGAAAATAAAACTTCCGTATTTTACTTCTTTCACCGTATCTAAATTTACAAGATCAATTTTTCCGTGGTCCCTGAAATAAACCTGTGACGGAATTTGCTCTGGTTTTATTTCGGATATTTCCCCATCTCTTTTATTTCCCATTTCATCAATATAATATCCGTATTCAAATTTTTCCTGCGCGGACATACTCAGAATGTTGAACAAACAAACGAAGGTCAGAATTTTTTTCATAAATGTTTAATATTAGGTATTATTATTCTTGTAAGGCATTCCAACCGCGTGCCTTAAGCGGTAATTTCGTATTTTCTCTCGTTATGAGGTGTACACCTTCACCTTCCGCCGTCATATGACCGATTACGGTAAGGTTTGGATTTCCTTTAATTTTATCAAAATCACTTATGGGAATTGTAAACAGCAATTCGTAATCTTCACCACCGTTGATGGCGATGGTTGTACTATCCAGATTAAACTCCTCACATACATTCATAAACTGAGGGTCAAGCGGCAACTTTTCCTCAAAAAGATTACATCCTACATTTGAAGCTTTACAGATATGCATTATTTCTGAAGAAATACCATCTGAGACATCAATCATTGCTGTAGGTTTTACATCCAGCTTTTTAAGCAGTTCCCTGATATCGGTTCTTGCTTCGGGTTTTAACTGACGCTCGATGATATAGGAATAATCTTCCAGGTCGGGCTGGCTTTGCGGGTTAACAAGGTATACCTGCTTTTCACGTTCAAGCACCTGTAATCCCATATAGGCTGCCCCTATATCACCGCTAACAACCAGAAGATCGCTTTCACGGGCTCCGGAACGATAGACAATCTCTTCTTTTTTAGCTTCCCCGATAGCCGTTATGCTCATAAGCAGACCTGTTGTACTTGAAGTGGTATCGCCTCCTATCAGGTCTAAGTTGTAAGCGCCGCATGCCAGACGTATTCCTTCATACAACTCTTCAATGGCTTCCAACGGGAAGCGGTTTGAAACCGCAATGGAAACCGTAATCTGAGTCGGAACGGCATTCATGGCACAGATATCTGAAACATTTACGACCACCGCCTTATACCCCAGGTGCTTCAGCGGCATATAGCTCAGATCAAAGTGTACGCCTTCAATTAAAAGATCGGTTGATACAACTGCCTTTCTTGTTTTAAAATCCAATACGGCCGCATCATCTCCAATACCCTTTAATGTGGACTTGTGATTTATAGGAAAATTCTTTGTAAGATGACTTATGAGTCCAAATTCTCCAAGCTGACCTAAAGATGTCCTGTTTTGATCTTTATTCTCTAACATATTTTTTTGATTTCGTGTGCAAAAATACAATCTTACAACCTTAAAAAAAAGACGGTTTCTAAAAACCGTCTTTAAATAATTTATTGTCTTGCAGAATCAACAGTCACATTTGCTGAATCCTGCATCATTTCTTTCTCCTTCTTCAGCATTTTTGCTTCTTCTTCCTGATTCTGCTTATAGGCATTCAGATAGCGCACAAACAGTTTTTCATAAGGAGCTATACGTTTATTTATCGCTGATACGGTAGCCGAATCTTTGTGCATTTCGCAATTATCCACGATGCGGTACACTGTTTCAAAAGCCGCAATGATTTCATATCCGTACTCGCGTTGTTCGGCTGTGCCCATTCCTTTATAGAATTCCAGCTCTTCAATAGCCTTATCTACAAGCCTGAAAGCAATGTCAGCAGCCTGTTTCGGTTTCCCGATAGCGTAATATAAATCCGCAAAAGGTTCTACCGTTACGTACAGGCCGTAATAGTCGAGAGGAAAGTTGGTCATGGCCATTTCAATTACTTTTTCTGCCTTATCCTTTTTACCCTCCTCAACCAGCTGTTCTGCCAGCCTTGTCAGATTAACGCGGAAACTCATACTGTTTTTACGGGTTTCCGGATCATGGTAAATTCTGGAGCTTCCAAAATTACCCCAGTACCATTTGTTAACTGTATTGTACATCTTATCGGTATCGATGGTTCCGATATACAACGGGTGGTTGTTATACAAACGGTCTGCTTTTACAGGCACCAGTTTATAAACAAGACCGTTGAGCTGCAGGTAATCCTTCATATAAAGAAAATCTTCATCGGTAATGGATCCTCCGGTGAAATAAACAGGGCGTTCCCAGTTATTATTCGCTATGATGTCGTACATAATGAGACGCATACGGTACAATGCATTCGTTTTAACATCAATCGGAATTTCATTGACGATACGGTCGGCAAACTTTTCAGATACGATTCCGTTTTTCAAGACTTTCTCCTTATCTACCGCCAGGCTGAACTTATTCGTCGGTATACGTGTCATCTGTGCACCGGACTCTGTTTCCATCTTTGTTTCAGGGCGTCCCGAAGCAATGAATTCCATAACGGTATTTACATCGAAACGTTCATTAACAGTAGGTGCTATAGCTGCCACATAAAGATTTTCACCCGTATACTGCTTGTGGTTGAACCGGATTTTCAAAGGATCGGAATCATATGATTTTACTTTCATCTGATCTATATACCATTCGGCCTGTAGCAAAGTAGTACACACAACCCGCACATCGGTTCTGTACCCTTCTACTTCCTGAAGGTACCATAAAGGGAAGGTATCGTTATCGCCAATGGTAAAAATAATGGCATTTTTATCGAGAGAATCAAGATAAGCGCGACCTAAAGCCAATGCAGTATATTTTTCGGAACGGTCGTGATCATCCCAGTTTTCTTTAGCCATCAAAACCGGAGAAGCCAGAAATGTCACTGCCAAAACAGCCGGAAGCGCCACTTTTGCATTTACTTTAGAGGCAAGGAACTCGTATACCGCATATACGCCATATCCTACCCAAATGGCAAAAACCATAAACGAGCCCACTACCGCATAATCACGTTCACGTGGTTCAAACGGACGTTCATTAAGGAAAATCTTGAGTGCAAAACTTGTAAAGAGGAACAATGCCAGCAATACATAGAATGTTTTAGGATCCTTTCTGTAATGGAAGATGAATCCCATAAGCCCCAGAATAAAAGGAATCATAAAATAAGCATTACGCCCCTTATTGTTCAACATATCACTTGTAAGGTTGTTTTGCGACCCCAGACGTATTTCATCGAGGAACTTAATTCCCGTAATCCAGTTTCCGTTCATACGATCGTTATTTCCCTGGATATCGTTCTGACGTCCGGAAAAGTTCCACAAGAGATAACGCATGTACATATATCCGAACTGGTAATTGAACATAAACGACATATTATCTGTAAACGAAGGCTGTTCTACATCGATGTATTCTCTCATCTGGGAAAGGTAGTAATCATACTCCTTTAGAGATATTCTTCCAGTTTGTACACCGGTTTTCAGTTGTCCTTCCATTTCCATAAGTTGCGGTTCGGAAGCAACTTCGGGCTTAAGTTTAAAAGAGACCGGTCGGGTATAACCCATATAGTTGGCAGCCATATCAGGCTCCCACAACCTTGGAAGGAAACTTTTAAAACGACTTGCATAATTGGGTTGGGAGTCTTTATTGTCGTTGATTACCTTATAAGTTCCTGTCGTATAATCACGTTCATAATCAATAGTCCCGTCTTTGTAAGGTTTGGAAGGATCGAGTGCGCTTCCGTATTTTATCGTGAAAGAGGTGTCGTAAAACAACGAACGCTCCCCGTACTGTTTTCTGTTATAGTAATCCAGGAGCTCGGCGGCATCCGAGGGTTTATTTTCGTTGATCGGAATCTGGGTATTCGAACGGATTGGCAACATAAGCCAGCATGAAAACCCGATAAAGATGAACAATACAGAAAGAATAAGTGTATTTGCAAAATGCTTCTGTTTCTGACGGGTAATCTTAAGCCCGAAAACAAAAAAGGCAATGAGCAGTGCAAAGGCAATGATGGTTCCGGAGTTGAAAGGCAGGCCTATAGAGTTGACAAAAAAGATTTCCGATTTACCAAAGAAAATCATGGTATAAGGCAACAGGAAGCCAAAAACTACGAGTAAAACTGCTACGACTGCAATATTGGCAATGATAAAGTTTTTAACCGTTACCTCGGGATACCTTTTAAAATAATAAAGATAACCGATAGAAGGTATGGCTAGAAGTGCCATGAAATGCACCCCGAACGACATTCCGATAACGAGTGAAATCAGAAGCAGCCATTTGTTGCCCCTTGGAGTATCGATGGCATCTACCCAACGCAGCCCAAGCCATAAAAGCAATGCAAGCATAAAAGTAGCCGCCGCATACACTTCTGTTTCAACGGCGCTGAACCAGAACGTATCTGAAAAAGTAAACGTAAGCGCCCCTATAAAACAGCTTCCGAGAACCGCGATCACGGTATTGTTGGTTACTGTCTGTGTTCCGAGTTTAACCACTTTCATGAGAATATTGGTCGATGACCAGAACATAAACAAAATAGCAAAAGCACTTGTAAGAGCTGAAAGCATGTTCACCATGGCAGCTACCTTTTCCGGTGCTGTGGCAAACATTGCCATAAAGGCCCCCATCATCTGAAAAAGCGGAGCTCCCGGCGGGTGGCCCACTTCCAGTTTAGCAGAGGTTGCTATGTATTCCCCGGCATCCCAAAAGCTCACCGTAGGCTCAAGTGTTAATGTATAAACCGTTAGAGAAATTAAAAATGCTGCCCACCCCGAAAGGGTATTCCACTTTTTAAAATTGATTGTCAACATAATAGCTATTTTTGTCTTCTTTTTGTAAGAACTACAAAGAAAACGTTTTTTTTTTACTGAACAGTTTTTTTAGTGTTTTTTTAAAAAAAAAGCAGCAAACTCTTGCGTTATTCTTTTTTTGTACTAAATTTGCACTCGCAATAACAAACCGAATCAACAGGTTTAGAATTGCTGGAATACTGGTCTATGGTGTAATGGTAACACAGCTGATTTTGGTTCAGTCGTTCTAGGTTCGAGTCCTAGTAGACCAACTCTTATAAAATAACACACCAACAATATTCTGGTCTATGGTGTAATGGTAACACAGCTGATTTTGGTTCAGTCGTTCTAGGTTCGAGTCCTAGTAGACCAACAAAAGGAACACCCGTAAGGATGTTCCTTTTTGTTTATAGCCCTCTCCCCAATCTTTAACATTAATTTTACACAGACCCGAGCCGCTTTTTTTAAAAGTTTAAAGTATCTTTGCCTTCCATATGTTAAAGATATTCAACATATCGACCCTATTGCTGTTTGTGTGCTTTCTATTTGCACCCACGATCACTTTTGCCCTTAAGAAAGATGTAAAAAACTACTCTTTAATTCTGAATGAAGAAGAGGAAACGCATTCCAAAGGCAAATCCAAATGCAACAATACGGTTAACGAAGAAGAGCATAAGGAAATCCCTTATTACTCATTCGCAAACTTCAGAATTTATCTTCACATGAAACCCGGATATGTGGATGGGTCAAATATTGTCCACAGAATTAAAGACGATCTGGTTTTCAAAATTCCTTTACCACCTCCCGAACAGCTTCTATAATCTGATACACATTGACTGCCAACACATGCATGGCGGACAGGATTTATATGTTTATTAATTATAGAATTTTATGAAAAAAAATATAACGGCAGAGTTATCTCAAAACTTTGCACCGGGTCTGGTCGTGTTTTTAGTTGCACTTCCATTGTGTTTGGGTATTGCATTAGCTTCCGGAGCACCTCCACTATCGGGAATCATAGCAGGGATAATAGGCGGAATTGTCATAGGCTTTATCAGCAACTCCAACATTTCGGTTTCCGGGCCAGCTGCAGGTTTAACTGCAATAGTACTTACAGCCATTACGGACTTAGGCGCCTTCGAACTTTTTCTCTGCGCAGGAATTATTGCAGGTATCATACAGCTTGCTCTTGGTTTTATCAGAGCGGGTAGCATATCGAATTATTTCCCCAACAATGTAATCGAAGGAATGCTCGCGGGTATCGGAATCATCATTATTCTAAAGCAGATTCCGCATGCATTGGGATTCGATAAGGATTATGAAGGAAATGAATCTCTTTTTAACGAAGGTATAAACTTCGGATATTTCAACGAACTGCTTTCCGCTATACATCCTGGAGCCGTTGTCATTACGCTTGTATCCGTAGTCATTCTTTTGACCTGGGATTATGTTCCGGTACTAAAAAAGATAAAAATGCTTCCCGGGGCCCTTGTTGCCGTAGTTACCGGAATTCTTATCAACGAAATATTTAAGTCTACAGGCAGTGCTCTTGCAGTAGGGCCAGAGCACCTGGTATCCTTACCGGTACCACAGACATTATCAGAATTCGGAAACCTTATTACCCTTCCCAATTTTCAAGGATTCCTGAACCCTCAGGTATGGGTTGCGGGTGCTACCATAGCCATCGTCGCTTCTATCGAGACCTTACTGTGCATTGAAGCATCAGACAGGCTTGACGTAAGAAGAAGAATTACAGATACGAACCTGGAACTAAAGGCACAGGGAATCGGAAACCTCGTAAGTTCCTTTATCGGGGGACTTCCAATGACATCGGTTGTGGTAAGAAGTTCTGCCAATGCAAATGCCGGCGCCACATCCAAGACCGCAGCCATTATTCACGGTATCCTGCTGCTTTTATGCGTTGTATCGATTCCGTTTTTACTGAACCTTATCCCGTTTGCAACACTTGCCGCAGTACTTATACTGGTTGGATACAAGCTGGCCAAACCCGCAACCTTCCTACATTTCTGGCACAATGGAAAATACCAGTTCGTACCATTCCTTGCAACCGTACTGGCAGTAGTATTCACTGATTTACTTAAAGGAGTCGGAATTGGTCTCGTTATTTCAATTATTTACATCCTTCAGGGAAATATGAAACGAGCGTATTACCTGAACCGGGAAACACTGAACGACACCGATGAATTCACGATCAGGCTTTCGGAAGAAGTCTCCTTCCTTAATAAAGCAGCCATAAAAAAAACGCTTAAAAACGTAAAACCGGGCTCGAAAGTAACCATAAACGCCAAAACCACATCGTATATCGCTACTGATGTGCTGGATATGATTCAGGATTTTGCCAATGTAAGAGCAAAGGAAGAAAACATACAGGTAGACCTTATCGGTTTCAAAACTTCCTATAAAGATTATGAAAACGATGAAAATTCACATATTCAGATCACCCACAGAAGAGCTATTTAATTTAAACCTAAAAATAAAAAAATGAAAGCACATACAGCAGAAACTTTAGCAACAATGACACCTGCCAAAGCCATCAATTTCCTGAAAGAAGGAAACCTCCGTTTCATCAACAACCTTAAGGTAAACCGCAACCTGCTAAGCCAGGTTAATGAAACAAAAGACGGACAGTTTCCATTTGCAATTATCTTAAGCTGTATGGACAGCCGCACTTCTTCGGAGCTTGTATTCGACCAGGGAATCGGAGATATCTTCAGCCTTCGCGTTGCAGGAAACATTCTCACAGACGAAATGGTAGGAAGTATGGAATATGCATGCAAACATGTAGGAACCAAACTCATCATGGTATTGGGCCACAGCAAATGCGGTGCTGCAACTGGAGCCTGCAAAGGAGGCGCTGAAGGAAAACTTGGCGGAGTACTTAAAAAATTCGATGTTTCCATTAACGAAGTAAGAGAAGAATTACCTGGTGTTGAACAGACCTCAAGTGAATTCGTAGAAGCCGTAACCCAGCATAATGTTATTCATACCATGGATGCCATCCTGGAACAAAGCAATGTTCTTAAGGAACTTTTTGAAAGCGGTCAGATAGGCATTGCCGGTGCTTACTATAATGTAGACAACGGGGAAGTCGAATTTCTTAAAGAAGAACTACACGATTAGTTAACCCATGTATTTCTAAAAACCGGCCGTGAAGCCGGTTTTTTTTATTTTCAATTCGTACCTTAGCAGCATCCAACTGAGAAAAGTCATGTGTAAAGAGTTAAAGGAAAGCTTCAATAAGATTATTGAAGGAAACAAAGAATGGGTCGAATTTGTCAAAAACGATTCATCGGGAAGATTCGAACAATTGGCAAAAGGCCAGAATCCGGAGATTTTATGGATCGGGTGCGCCGACAGCCGCGTACCTGCAAACGAGCTTACCGGAACCAAACCAGGGGAAGTTTTTGTTCACAGAAATATCGCAAACGTTTGCGTTCATTCGGATATGAACATGCTTTCCGTACTGGATTACGCCGTGAATGTACTAAAAGTAAAACACATCATTGTTGCCGGGCACTATGGCTGTGGCGGAGTCGCTGCTTCTCTTAGCAGTTCGCAATACGGCATCATTGACAACTGGCTCGCTCACATTAAGGATGTATACCGTTTGCATGCTCAGGAAATCGACAGCCTGGCAGACCAGCAGAAAAAAGAAGACCGTTTAGTTGAGCTCAACGTTCAGGAGCAGGTACTGAATCTGTGCCGTACATCAATTGTACAGAACGCATGGAAGAACGACCAGGCTTTAGCCGTACACGGCATGGTTATCAACATCGCAACAGGCGAACTTGTTAACCTGAACCATACCCATACAAGCAATGAAAGTATGACAAAAGTTTTTAAATTCGATTAAATAAAAAAAGCCCGTCGGGCTTTTTTTTATTTTCTTAACTGGATCAGTTTCGCAACATATTTTCCTACTACATCAAATTCAAGATTCACCCTTGTTCCAACCTTATACGTTTTAAACAGCGTATGTTCCAATGTATAGGGAATAATAGCCACACTGAACGTATTGACCCCGGAATCCACAACCGTCAGACTTGTTCCGTCTACGGTAACAGAACCTTTTTCTATGGTAACACGTGAAGAAGAAGCTTCGTATTCAAAGCTGAAATAGGTACTTCCCCCTACTTCTTCTATTGCGGTTACACTTGCAGTTCCATCCACATGCCCCTGTACAATATGTCCGTCCAGACGCGCATTCATAAGCATTCCCCTTTCCAGGTTTACAACATCTCCTTCCTTCCACAATCCAATGGTCGTTACCTCAATCGTCTCCTTAATTGCCGTTACTTTATAAACATCATCCTTAATTTCCACGACAGTTAAACACACACCGTTATGTGCAATACTTTGATCAATTTTTAACATTGAGGTAAACGAACTCTGTATATAAAGATGTACATTAGACTGTTCGCGTTCTATTTTACGTATAACTCCTAGAGTTTCAATAATACCGGTAAACATAACTGGAATAATTTTACTAAATTTGTAACAAAATTAGCAATAATTCACACAACGCATGTTTAAAAAAGGTGAAAATATTATACTGGGCATCTCTATAGGCGATATGAACGGAGTAGGTCCGGAAGTAATTTTAAAGACTTTCGAAGACCCCCGTATGATGGAACTCTGTACCCCGGTGGTTTTTGGCAACGCCAAATTACTGTCTTTTATAAAGAAAGCGGTTAACAATACAACTGCAATACACGGTATTGATTCTCTGGACCAGGTACAGACCGGAAAATTCAATGTTCTGAATGTATGGAAAGAAGGGGTAAACCTTGATTTCGGTATATTGGACGACAATGTGGGGCAATACGCCATTAAGTCTTTCGTATCGGCCACACAGGCTCTTAAAGACAACGACATAGATGCCCTCGTAACAGCACCGATCAACAAGTATAACATACAGTCTGACGAGTTTAAATTCCCCGGACATACTGATTATCTTGACCAGGAATTAAACGGAAACGCGCTGATGTTTATGGTAAGCGAGGATCTTAAGGTGGGACTGCTTACAGACCATATCCCGTTACATTCTGTATCTGCTGCCATAACACCGGAACTCATCAAGCAGAAAGTCCGTACCATAAATAAATCCCTGGTACAGGATTTCAACGTCGTAAAACCCCGCATTGCATTATTAGGACTGAATCCGCACAGCGGTGACAACGGTATCATCGGAAATGAAGAACAGCACTTCATCATCAATACCGTTAAGGAGCTTTTTGACGAGAACATTATTATTTACGGCCCCTACTCTGCCGATGCTTTTTTCGGATCGGAACAGTACAAACAGTTTGATGCCGTTGTAGCATGCTACCATGACCAGGGACTCATTCCATTTAAAGCAATGAATTTCGGAACCGGTGTAAATTATACGGCCGGTCTCGACAAAATACGTACATCGCCGGACCACGGCACCGCTTACGACATTGCCGGAAAAGGAACTGCTGATTTTGCATCGTTTAAAAATGCCGTTTACACAGCTTTAGATATTTATAAAAACAGAAACGAGTATATGCAAAGCACTGCAAACCCATTAAAGGTTTCGAATAATTAAAACAAAAATTTTACTATAAGTATTTGTTATAAAATTATTTTTATATCTTTGCACGCTCAAATAGATGCTTTATGGTGAATGAAAAAGATTTTTTAATCCAGTTCACTGGGTTAAAATTAGGAGAACATCCGTTTGAATATCATATCGGGAATGATTTTTTTGATATGTTTGATTACAGTGAATTTAACAGTTCTGACATTAAGGTAGAAGTTCTTTTACTAAAAAAACAAACCATGTTGGAATTGGATTTTTCACACAAAGGAACAGTGAACGTTCCCTGTGACGTAACCAATGAGGATTTTGATCTGCCTGTTGAGGGATCTTTAAAGGTATTGGTGAAGTTCGGCGAAGAATTCAACGATGAAAATGAAGACTTGCTGATCCTGCCTCACGGAGAATTTCAACTCAATGTAATGCAGTACATTTATGAAATGATTGTGTTATCGGTTCCTTACAAACGCGTTCATCCGGATATTGCTTCCGATTACGAAGCAGGAGACGAAGAAGACGATTTGGACTTTTTAGATGAAGACGATCTTGGAATGATTAACGAAGACGACTTCACCGACGAAGATTTAGAAAACAACGAGCCGGAAGATGATTCGCTCGACAATAATAAAGAAACAGACCCGCGCTGGGATAAATTAAAACAACTATTAACGGATAAATAATATTGTAAGATGGCACATCCTAAGAGAAAAACCTCGAAAACAAGAAGAGATAAAAGAAGAACGCACTACAAAGCGGTAGCTCCGACAATCGGAACATGCGCTGTAACTGGTGAAGCACACTTAATGCACAGAGCTTACTGGCATGAAGGTAAATTATACTACAGAGGTCAAGTTTTAGTAGATAAAACAGAAGCTGTAGCTTAATTCTGAAAAATAATGAAAAAGCTCCCGCAATGCGGGAGCTTTTTCATTTACACCAAATTGAAATTTATTCAAAAAAGATCATTTTTAATCGAAAAATCGTATTAATTGCTATTTTTTTTGTAATTTTCACCACTTTTTGAACTTTTTTGAAAACGTAAAGCGAGTCCCTTATGACAAAGATTACAGCAGCCATAACAGCGGTTGGTAAATATGTACCCGATTTCGTACTATCAAATCAGGTATTGGAAACAATGGTTGATACAAACGATGAATGGATTACTTCAAGAACGGGTATCAAGGAACGCCGGATCCTAAAGGATAAAGACAAAGGCACTTCGTATATGGCTATTAAGGCAGCTGAAGATTTAATTGCCAGAACCGGACTGGATCCTAAGGAAATTGACCTTGTCCTTATGGCCACCACCACACCCGATATGCCCGTTGCGGCAACTGGTGTTTTTGTAGCAACCCAGATAGGCGCCACCAATGCATTCTCCTATGACCTGCAGGCTGCCTGTTCCAGCTTTCTTTACGGCTTGTCAACGGCAACAGCTTATATTGAATCGGGCCGGTATAAAAAAGTATTGCTTATAGGTGCCGATAAAATGTCGTCTATAATTGATTATACCGACCGTGCCACATGCATTATATTCGGAGACGGCGCCGGCGCCGTTTTACTGGAACCGAATACTGAAGGACTTGGATTCCAGGACGAAATTTTACGCAGCGACGGTATCGGGCGTGAATTCTTAAAAATTGAAGCGGGAGGCTCACTGCTCCCTCCTTCTGAAGAAACAGTAAAAAACAAACAGCACTTCGTGCACCAGGACGGAAAAACTGTTTTTAAATATGCTGTTTCCGGAATGGCAGATGTAAGCGAACAGATCATGAAACGCAACAACCTTACGCACGACGACATCAACTGGCTGGCTCCTCACCAGGCTAACAAGCGTATTATCGATGCCACTGCCCACAGAATGGGATTAGATGACGATAAGGTTCTGGTCAACATTCACCGTTACGGAAATACAACTTCAGCCACACTTCCCTTATTGCTGAGTGATTTTGAAAATCAGTTTAAAAAAGGTGACAACATTATTCTGGCTTCTTTCGGAGGCGGATTTACGTGGGGTGCTATTTATCTGAAATGGGCTTATACAAACAAATAAAATAAACAACAATAAATTTTTAGGATTATCATGGATATTAAAGAAATTCAGAATTTAATCAAATTCGTTGCCAAATCGGGAGCTACCGAGGTAAAATTAGAAATGGATGATTTTAAAATCACCATCAAGACCACTACAGAAGCTGCAACCATAGAAAACGGCGGATACATTCAGCAGGTACCTGTTGCAATGCCACAATTGGCTGCTGCTGCTCCGGCTGCAACTCCGGCCTCAGAATCTGCGGCTCCTGCAACTCCAGCGAATGAAGATTCAAAATACATCACGGTAAAATCGCCGATCATCGGTACGTTCTACCGCAAACCGTCTCCGGACAAAGCTCCTTTCGTTGAAGTAGGCGCCACAGTTAAAACAGGTGATGTACTTTGTGTAATCGAGGCAATGAAACTATTTAACGAAATCGAATCTGAGATTTCCGGTAAAATCGTAAAAGTATTGGTAGACGACTCGTCTCCTGTAGAGTTTGACCAGCCTTTATTCCTAGTTGATCCATCTTAATTTGAAAGAACATCATTTGAATTTCTTTTAAAGTTTCGAATTGTATAATTTCAAATTACAGAAAAATGTTTAAAAAAATATTAATCGCAAATCGTGGCGAAATTGCTTTACGGGTTATTAGAACCTGCAAAGAAATGGGTATTAAGACCGTTGCAGTTTATTCAACAGCCGATGCCGACAGTTTACATGTTCGTTTTGCGGACGAAGCAGTATGCATCGGACCGGCTCCGAGTGCCCAGTCCTACCTTAAAATGTCGAATATCATTGCAGCTGCAGAAATTACAAATGCAGATGCCATACATCCGGGATACGGCTTTTTATCTGAAAATGCCAAATTCTCTGAATTATGCCAGAAACACGGGATTAAATTCATAGGCGCCTCTCCAGAGATGATTGAAAAAATGGGTGACAAAGCCACGGCGAAGGAAACAATGAAGGCTGCCGGTGTTCCTTGTGTACCTGGTTCTGACGGCTTATTGGAATCGCTTGATCACGCACGTAAAATCGCCAAAGAAATAGGTTATCCTGTTATGATGAAGGCCACTGCCGGAGGTGGTGGAAAAGGTATGCGTGAAATATACAAGGAGGAAGAACTTGAAAGAGCATGGGAAAGTGCCCGCCAGGAAGCTTCTGCTGCCTTCGGAAACGACGGAATGTATATGGAGAAGCTCATCGTGGATCCCCGACATATTGAAATCCAGGTTGTAGGTGATTCATATGGAAAAGCCTGCCATTTATCGGAACGTGACTGTTCTATTCAACGCCGTCACCAGAAACTTACAGAAGAAACACCTTCACCGTTTATGACGGACGAGTTGCGGAACAAGATGGGAGAAGCTGCTGTTAAAGCTGCCGAATACATCAAATACGAAGGTGCAGGTACCATTGAATTCCTCGTTGACAAGGACCGTAATTTCTATTTTATGGAAATGAATACGCGCATACAGGTAGAACACCCGATTACCGAACAGGTTATCGATTACGACCTGATCCGCGAACAGATCCTCGTTGCCGCAGGGGTGCCGATCTCAGGAAAGAATTACCTTCCGCAGCTGCATTCTATCGAATGCCGTATCAACGCAGAAGATCCATTTAACGACTTCCGTCCTTCACCGGGAAGAATTACAACCCTGCATGCTCCGGGCGGACACGGTGTTCGTCTCGACACACATGTTTATTCAGGTTATACTATTCCTCCTAATTACGATTCCATGATAGCCAAGCTCATTACCACGGCCCAGACCCGTGAAGAGGCTATCAGCAAAATGAAACGTGCCCTGGATGAATTCGTTATCGAAGGTATTAAAACTACCATTCCATTCCACAGACAGCTGATGGACAACCCGGATTATGTTGCCGGAAATTACACTACAGCGTTCATGGAAACATTCAAAATTCAGAAAATAAACGAAGAATAAAAATAGGAGCCGGATAATCCCGGCTCTTATTTTTTAGTAAATTTTCCAATAAAAACTTTCAAAATAAAATTAAAAGTTTATCTTTGGTAATTATTAATTTATTTTATCATTACAATGAGAACAGGTACAGTAAAGTTCTTCAATGAATCTAAAGGATTCGGGTTTATTACAGACGAAACAACAGGACAAGACATTTTTGTTCATATCTCTGGAATTAAATCAAGAGAATTAAAAGATGGAGATGTAGTAAACTACGTTGAATCTGATGGAAAAAAAGGAAAAATCGCAACAGACGTTGTTGTTTTATAATATATTTTAGAAAATCTATATTACTTATATTCCATAAAAAGCATCTGCCCCGCAGGTGCTTTTTAAATTTACCTCCTCTCCTTCTTCCGGATTATCCGACAGTCTCCGGAACCCCATTTTACCTTCTTTCCAGAAGGCCGAAAGCAATTGTTTTTTCATTTATTTAAAACCATTATAAATTACTGTCAAATCCCTACAAAATTAAAGAATTAAAAACGATAACTTTTTTTATCAGCGCGTAAAAATATATATTTGAGAATTAAAAGCTAATAAACTTAAGATTATGCAATCTTCTCAGATAGATTTGATCCCGATCCTTATGCAGCTTGGGCTGGCAGCGGGTTTTGTATTTGTAACAATTTTGGTATCAGGCTTTCTAGGGCCGAAAAAAGCTTCAAAAAACAAGGACATTAATTTTGAATGTGGTATCGAATCTTTCGGTAACGCAAGGGTACCGTTTAACGTAAGGTATTTTCTTGTAGCCATCCTCTTCGTACTGTTCGATGTAGAGGTAATTTTTATGTACCCATGGGCTGTGAACTTCCTTGAACTGGGATGGGAAGGATTATATAAAATGGGAATCTTCATGTTCCTGCTCATCGTGGGACTGCTGTATGAATTCAAGAAAAAAGGATTAGAGTTTGAGTAAACACGATAATATTATGAGTAATTCATCAAACATAAAACAAGTTGCTCCGCCCGAAGGTTTTTCCGGTGAAGGTTTTTTTGCAACAAAACTAAGTGAAGTCGTAGGTCTGGCACGTGCAAACTCCATGTGGCCACTGCCTTTTGCCACTTCGTGCTGCGGTATAGAATACATGGCAACCATGGCCGCTACTTACGATATCGGCCGCTTCGGTTCGGAACGCATGAGTTTCTCACCGCGCCAGGCAGATATGCTTCTGGTTATGGGAACCATTGCAAAAAAAATGGCCCCGATTCTGCGTCAGGTTTATGAACAGATGGCTGAGCCGAAATGGGTAATCGCAGTAGGTGCCTGTGCAAGTTCCGGAGGTGTCTTTGATACTTATTCCGTTTTACAGGGAATAGACAAGGTAATCCCGGTAGACGTTTATGTACCGGGCTGCCCGCCCCGCCCCGAACAGATTCTCGACGGTATCCTGGAATTACAGAACATCGTAAAAAATGAATCTGTGAGACGCAGAAGCAGTGAGGAATATAAAGAACTATTAAACTCATACAATATCAAATAAGATGAGCTTAACAAACGAAAACATTCAGCAAACACTGAGCCGGGAGTTCACCCCGCATGTCGAAAACTTCCATATTCTTCACGACATGCTGGCTTTTGAAGCCCGAAAAGAACATTCTTTCGAAGTTCTTAAGTTCCTTAAGGAAAACCCGGAGCTTAACTTCAACTTCCTTACAGATGTTTGTGGAATCCACTATCCGGATTATGAAGAAGACCGACAGTTCTGCGTAGTATACCACCTGCACAACTGGTTCGATAATATCAGAATACGCGTTAAAGTATTTTTACCCGCAGCAAATCCTGAAATAGAGAGCATCGTTTCCCTGTATGCAGGAGCCAACTGGCAGGAACGCGAAACATACGATTTTTACGGAATCGTTTTCAAAAACCATCCGCAGTTAAAACGTATTTTAAATATGGATGAAATGGAATCGTTTCCCCTGCGCAAGGAATTTCCTTTGGAAGATCAAGGTAGAACAGATAAAGACGACCGTTTTTTTGGAAGAACAGGTCCTAATTGTTAATGCTATTATTATGTCAGATTTACTATTAGTCCCGGAAGAAAGATTTCAAAAAGAAATTGATCATATCAGAAAAACTGAAGGTGTGGAATTGTCCATCCTGAATCTGGGTCCTACACACCCTGCCACACACGGGATCTTTCAGAACATCCTGCTTATGGATGGTGAAAAGATCATTGACGGAGAGGGAACTGTGGGATACATTCACCGCGCTTTCGAAAAAATAGCCGAAAACCGTCCGTTTTACCAGATCAACGTATTGACAGACCGGTTGAATTATTGTTCATCGCCTATCAATAATACCGGTTGGTGGATGACCGTGGAAAAAGCACTTGGAATCGAAATTCCCAAACGCGTCCAGTATATGCGTGTCATCATTATGGAACTGGCCCGTATAGCCGACCACATTATCTGCAGCTCGGTTATGGGAGTTGATACCGGTGCCCTTACCGGTTTCCTGTATGTAATGCAGTACCGTGAAAAGATTTATGAAATTTATGAAGAAATCTGTGGCGCACGCTTAACAACCAACATGGGAAGAATCGGAGGATTCGAACGTGAATGGAGTGAAGCCGCCTGGAAAAAGCTTGATGAATTCCTAGCTGAATTCCCGGCCGTTTGGAAAGAATTTGAAGACATGCTGTCCCGTAACCGTATTTTTATGGACCGGACCATCGGTGCCGGAGCCGTTGATGCGGAAATGGCCATGTCTTACGGTTTTACAGGTCCTAATTTAAGAGCTGCCGGGGTTGATTACGATATCCGTGTAGCCTCGCCTTACTGCTCGTATGAAGATTTTGAATTTGACATTCCTGTAGGACAAAACGGAGACTGTTACGACCGCTTCTGTGTACGCAACGCCGAAGTATGGGAAAGTATGAAGATCATCCGCCAGGCACTCGAAAAAATGCCGGAAGGCCCTTATCATGCCGATGTACCAGATTACTATCTTCCACCTAAAGAAGAAGTATACAACAATATGGAAGCCCTTATTTACCACTTCAAGATCGTAATGGGAGAAATTCCTGTCCCGAATACGGAAGTTTACCACTCTGTCGAAGGCGGCAACGGTGAATTAGGCTTTTATTTAATCACAAACGGAAGCAGGGTACCCTACCGCCTGCATTTCCGCAGACCTTGTTTTATTTATTACCAGGCTTTTAACGAAATAGTAAAAGGGCGCAGCTTATCGGATGCGATCATCACGCTGTCGAGTATGAATGTTATTGCCGGAGAACTAGACTGTTAGCATATGGAAACATTACAAAGATATCATCAGGAAATCAATATAACGCCCCAGCTTATGGAGCGTATACAGGAACTCATCAGCCATTATCCTGAAGGAAAACAGAAATCCGCCCTGCTTCCCGTACTTCACGAAGTACAGGATGCCCACGACAACTGGTTAAGCGTGGAACTTCAGAATAAGGTTGCCGAAATCCTCAATATTACGCCGATTGAAGTGTATGAAGTGGTTACGTTCTATACCATGTTCAATCAGAAACCAATCGGAAAATACATGTTCGAATTCTGTGTTACTTCCTGTTGCGCCATTAATAAAGCCGAGGATTTAATGGATTACACATGTGAAAAATTAGGTGTTAAACCGGGACAGGTAACGGAAGACGGAATGTTTTCTGTCGTCGGGGTTCAGTGCCTGGGCGCCTGTGGTTATGCACCCATGCTGCAACTGGGCGATTTTTACCACGAACACCTTACGAAAGAGAAGGTTGACCAGCTTATAACAGATTGTAAACAAGGTAGCATAACCTTACACGATAAATAATATACCATGGGACAGAAAATATTATTTGAAAAAATCCATATTCCGGGTATCAAGAATTATGATGTTTACCGCGAAAACGGAGGTTATGCTTCTGTTGAGAAAGCATTAAAGATGAATCCGGACGACATCACCGAGGAAGTGAAGACCTCTGGTTTAAGAGGGCGTGGCGGTGCTGGTTTCCCCGTGGGATTAAAGTGGAGTTTCATTGACAAAAAATCCGGAAATCCGCGTCATTTGGTTTGTAATGCCGATGAGTCTGAACCCGGTACGTTTAAAGACCGTTACCTGATGGAATACATCCCTCACCTTTTGATTGAGGGGATGATTGTTTCATCTTTTGCATTGGGAGCCAACCTGTCATACATCTATATCCGTGGTGAATACATGTGGGTATTCAAAACCCTGGAACGGGCTATTAAAGAAGCATATGCCGCGGGATGGCTCGGAAAAAACATCAAAGGTTCGGGCTATGACCTTGACTTACACGTACATTGTGGCGCAGGCGCCTATATCTGCGGAGAGGAAACTGCCCTCATTGAATCACTCGAAGGAAAACGCGGTAACCCGCGTATCAAACCGCCGTTCCCGGCCGTAAAAGGTTTATGGCAGAACCCAACCGTGGTAAACAACGTGGAATCCATCTCGTCTGTTCCGTGGATCATCCTGAATTCAGGGGAAGACTATTCTAAAATAGGTTTGGGACGCTCTACAGGAACAAAATTATTCTCGGTATCCGGCCACGTTAAAAAACCAGGTGTATACGAGATTGAAATGGGTATGACTGTTGAAGAATTTATGAATTCAGATGAGTACTGCGGCGGAATGATCGACGACCGTCCTTTGAAAGGGCTAATTCCCGGAGGTTCATCGGTACCGATTCTTCCGGAACACCTCATATTTAAAACAGCGAACGGCGAAGACCGTCTTATGACATATGAATCATTGGCCGACGGAGGATTCGCGACCGGTTCGTCATTGGGTTCCGGAGGGTTCATCGTATACAATGATACGGCCTGTATCGTACGGAACACCTGGAATTTCTCGCGCTTTTATCACCATGAAAGCTGCGGACAATGTTCACCGTGCCGCGAAGGTACCGGCTGGATGGAAAAAATATTATGGCGCATTGAAAACGGCGAAGGAACAATGGACGATATTGACCTGTTGTGGAGTATTCAGGCAAAAATTGAAGGGAATACGATCTGTCCTCTCGGAGATGCCGCTGCCTGGCCGGTTGCTGCAGCCATCCGGCATTTCAGGGACGAATTTGAATACCACATCCGTTTCCCTGAAAAAATCAAAAACAGAGATCATTTTGTAAAAGAACCTTTTTCAAGCGTGAAACATCTCATGCAGAATGCCACCGTTTAAATTATAGATTATGAAAGTTACCATAGATGGAATTGAAATAGAAGTAGAACCGGGGACAACCATATTGCAAGCCGCCCGTATGATCGGGGGTGATGTGGTTCCGCCTGCCATGTGTTACTATTCAAAATTAAAAGGCAGCGGGGGTAAATGCCGTTGCTGTCTTGTGGAAGTATCCAAAGGAAGCGAGGCCGATCCGCGCCCTATGCCTAAATTAATGGCATCCTGCGTTACAGGGGTTATGGATGGTATGGAAGTTAAAAGTAAATCTTCTGAGCGCGTGGTAGAATCACGTCAGGCTGTAACGGAATTTCTCCTCATTAACCACCCGCTTGACTGCCCGGTTTGTGACCAGGCAGGAGAATGCGACCTGCAAAACCTGAGTTTTAAAAACGGAAGGGAAGCTACGCGTTTTAAAGAAGAAAAACGTACTTATGAACCGGAAAACATCGGCGATAAGATACAGTTGCATATGAACCGCTGTATTTTGTGTTACCGTTGCGTAATGACAGCCGATCAGATATGCGGATCAAGAAACCACGGAGTACTGAACCGTGGCGATCATTCTCAGATTTCGACCTATGTGTCCAATGCCATCGACCACGAAATGTCGGGAAATATGATCGACGTTTGCCCGGTGGGAGCCCTCACTGATAAAACGTTCCGTTTTAAATCGCGTGTATGGTTCAACAAACCGTTTAATGCACACCGCAATTGCGACAAATGTTGCGGAAAAGTAACATTGTGGATGTTCGGAAATGAAATCCAGCGTGTAACAGCCCGTAAAGATGAATACCACGAAGTGGAAGAGTTCATCTGTAACGACTGTCGTTTCGATCATAAAGAAACCACAGACTGGGTAATAGAAGGGCCAAGAAAATTTGAAAAATTCTCTGTAATCAACCAGAACAACTATACGCGTAAAATGGATACCGTAGAGATTCATACAGAAAAACAGATCCTTGAAGGACGAGAACAGGACCGTAAAAAAATCAGTATGGCCGAGGTACCTTACAAAACTTCTGAAAACAGTTAATTATGGAAGAAGCAATCATAATAGAAAAAGGTGTAATAATTTTAGCAGTTTTTGCCATTACCATGCTGTTTGCCATGTACTGTACATTGGCCGAACGTAAAATTGCCGCCTGGATACAGGATCGAAGAGGTCCGAACCGTGCAGGTCCCGGAGGTTTGTTTCAGCCACTTGCCGACGGTTTAAAACTTTTTGCCAAGGAAGAATTTATGCCGAATACACCAAATACCTTTTTGTTTGTATTAGGGCCGTTTATTTCGATGACCATGGCTTTAATGACTTCCGCCGTAATTCCGTGGGGAGACACCCTTGAGATCGGTGGAAGAAAAGTGATACTCCAGGCTACCGATATCAATGTGGCCATGCTGTATGTTTTTGCCGTTTTATCGGTAAGCGTTTACGGCATCATGATCGGAGGATGGGCGTCCAACAATAAATATTCGCTTATAAGTGCCATGCGTGTGGCCTCGCAGATGATTTCATATGAAATTGCCATGGGACTTTCCATTGTAGCCATCTTAATGATGCACAGTTCGATGAGCCTGCGCGAAATTGCCGCAAACCAGCACGGGATGCACTGGAATATTTTTTATCAGCCTCTGGGCTTCCTTATTTTCCTTGTATGCTCGTTTGCCGAAACGAACAGGACCCCTTTTGACCTTGCTGAATGTGAACAGGAATTGATCGGCGGATACCATACGGAATATTCATCCATGAGAATGGGATTTTTCCTGTTTGCCGAATATGCCGCCATGTTTATATCGTCAACACTGCTTGCTGTTCTTTATTTAGGAGCCTACAACTATCCGGGGATGACCTGGGCTGCCGAAAACTGGGGAGAAAATACAGCGAACATCATTGGAATATTTGTGCTGTTTGCCAAAATATGTTTCTTCATCTTCCTTTATATGTGGGTACGCTGGACCATCCCGCGTTTCCGCTATGACCAGCTCATGAACCTGGGATGGAAGACACTGATTCCGCTGGCAATCCTCAACATTGTCGTTACGGCAGTTATACTGTTATTAACACGCTAAAACCTAAAAATTATGTCTATTCAAAATATATCATTATCGGGCAGAAAAAAACAGGTTTCCAATAAGGAAATGACCCTTGGCGAACGCCTGTATATTGGAGCGATCGCCGGTGGTATGGCTACTACGTTGAAACATATGTTCAAAAAGAAGGTAACTATTAACTATCCCGAGGAAACACGTCCGTTCAGTCCGGTATACAGAGGCCGCCACATGCTTATGCGTGATGAAGAAGGCAGAGAACGCTGCACGGCTTGTGGCTTATGCGCCCTGTCGTGTCCGGCAGAAGCCATTACCATGAAGGCGGCAGAGCGTACCCCTGAAGAAAAACACCTGTACCGTGAAGAAAAATATGCCGAGATTTACGAAATCAATATGTTGCGCTGTATCTATTGCGGTTTATGCGAGGAAGCGTGTCCCAAACAGGCCATATACCTTACCAAATCCAAGCAGATAGTACACGCCAATACCTCACGTGAACATTTTATTTTCGGCAAGGAACAATTAGTAATGCCTTTGGAACAGGCCATCAATAACACAGCAAAATCCGAATAAAAATGATAGAGATTCTTTTTTATATACTTTCGGCTGTTACTTTAGGGAGTGCGTTTCTTACCATCCTTTCTAAAAACCCCATTCACAGCGCCATCTGGCTCGTTGTATGTTTTTTCAGTATTGCCGGACATTATGCACTTCTGAATTCACAGTTCCTGGCCATGGTCCATATCATCGTTTATTCGGGAGCCATCATGATTCTCATGCTGTTCACCATTATGTTGATGAACCTCAACATCAGCGACGAAATATCGAAACCGTTTGTAACCAAACTGGTTGCTACTGTCTGCTTCTGCCTTATCGGTTTCTTCCTGGTATCGGCACTTGCACAAACAGCACCGTCACTGGACACCTATATGGATACCGGAGTCGATTTCCAGTCGATCCAGGTATTGGGTAAAGTACTGTTAAACGAATTCGTTCTTCCCTTCGAAATGGCTGCCGTACTTTTACTTATGGCAATGATCGGAGCTGTATTAATTTCTAAAAAAGATAAAAAACAAGCTTAATATGGAACATGTTTTACAACAAATAGGCATAGACCAATACATTTATTTAGCTATTATTTTATTCAGTATCGGAGCTTTCGGAATTCTGTACCGAAGAAACGCCATCGTTATGTTTATGTCGATAGAAATCATGCTGAATGCCGCGAACCTGCTTCTGGTTGCTTTTTCAACTTACCATGAGGATGCGAACGGACAGGTATTCGTTTTCTTCACCATGGCGGTAGCAGCTGCTGAAGTTGCCATAGGCCTTGCAATACTCGTTGCTATTTACAGAAACATAGGATCTATTGATATTGATAAACTTAAAAATTTAAAAGGATAGCATGAACACAACTATACTGTTACTCACCCTCATTTTCCCACTGGCCGGTACCCTCATCAACGGGTTTGCGGGCAGATATCTGGGTAAAAAAATGTCGGGCACGGTTGCAACACTGGCCATAGCGGCTTCGTTCGTAACTTCGTGTATCTTTTTCGCTCATTTGCAAAACAATCCCGAACCGGTAAAAATAGTACTGTTTGAATGGATGAAATTTAATTATTTCACTATTGATTTCGGTTTTTATTTTGATCAGTTAGCCGCTTTATGGCTGTTGTTTATTACCGGTATCGGAACACTAATACATCTTTACTCTACAAGCTATATGCATGATGATGAAAACTTTTCAAAGTTCTTCACGTATCTGAACTTTTTCGTCTTCTTCATGCTTGTCCTTGTAACAGGTAGCAACCTGGCCATGATGTTTATAGGCTGGGAAGGTGTAGGACTATGCTCCTACCTGCTTATCGGGTTCTGGTATCAGAACCAGGATTATAATGATGCTGCCAAAAAAGCCTTTATTATGAACCGCATCGGGGATCTGGGCTTTTTAATCGGGATTTTCATTACAGGATATCTGTTCCACACTTTGGATTTCGTATCACTTCAGGAACAAACGGTTGCCGGACTTTCGGGCAGTTCCTTTGCCCTTTTGCTCGGGGTTGCCACAATGGCTTTCTTTATCGCTGCAACAGGAAAAAGTGCCCAGTTGCCTTTATACACATGGCTGCCCGATGCCATGGCCGGGCCAACACCCGTATCTGCACTGATACACGCGGCTACTATGGTAACAGCAGGTATTTTTATGATAACCAGACTCAACTTCCTGTTTGATCTTACCCCGGACGTACAACATATCATTGCTGTAATAGGTGCCGTAACATCACTGGTTGCTGCTACAATTGCTCTGGTACAGAACGACATTAAAAAAGTTCTGGCCTATTCCACAGTTTCCCAGTTAGGATTAATGTTCCTTGCATTGGGTCTTGGAGCTTATGAAGTAGCCGTTTTCCATGTCATCACACACGCTTTCTTCAAAGCCTGTCTGTTCCTGGGTTCGGGATCGGTTATACATGCAATCGGAGGAGAACAGGATATGCGTCACATGGGAGGATTGAGAAAACACATGAAAATCACGTATCTTACATTCTTTATTTCGACCCTTGCCATATCGGGCTTCCCCCCTCTTTCAGGCTTCTTTTCCAAAGATGAAATATTGCTCACCGCATTCCACCACAATACAGTGTTATGGGCAATTGCAAGTCTTGCTTCTATTCTTACGGCCTTTTATATGTTCCGATTATTGTTCCTTACATTCTTTAATAAATTCCGCGGGACAAAGGAACAGGAAGACCATTTGCACGAAAGTCCTTCTGCCATGACACTTCCTTTAATTATCCTGGCTGTTCTGGCTGCCGCTGGCGGGCTTATCAGTATCCCGGGAAGCAGCTGGCTCAATGAATTCTTAAAGCCCGTTATCCGAAATAACGCTGCATCACATCCCCATACATTGGGTACAACCGAATATATTTTAATGGGAGTTGCCGTAGCAGGCGCATTGGCAGGATTGTTTATTGCCTATCTTAAGTATATTAAAAACAAGCAGGTTCCTGTGAATGACAATAACGTATCGGGACTTCAGAAAATTCTTGTCAACAAATATTACCTGGATGAAATCTATGAGGCTCTCATTGTGCAACCTTTAAATTTCTTCGGTGGCATGTTTAAAAATCAGGTCGACGGACTTATAAACGGTATCGTACTGAGTCTGGGAAGAATCCCGGCGGAACTGTCCTATCAGGGCAAAAAGGCGCAGAACGGGAATATCGGTCTGTACCTGTTTGCATTCGTTATAGGAGTATGCGGCCTGCTGTACTATTTATTCATGTGTTATTAAAATTATTACGATGAATTGTATCATAATCTTACTTATCTATATTATAGGAGCCCTTATCACATTGGCCTCCGGCGCAAAGTATTCGGCTAAAATTGCTTTGGGAACCAGTCTGGTCAATGCTGTAATTGCTCTGATATTGGCCAACGGCTATATGAACGGGGAAAATCTTTCTTTTACCCAGCAGTGGATTTCTAATCCGAACGTTTCCCTTTCATTTGTGGTCGATGGTCTCAGCCTTACCATGCTGTTGCTTACTACATTGTTGCTGCCGGTTATTATTCTGGCATCCTTCAATACTCTTTATTCAAAATCTAATCAGCTGTATGCCCTTGTATTGTTTATGGCTTTTGCCATGAGCGGAACCTTCCTTGCGCAGGACGGACTGGTTTATTATATCTTCTGGGAACTTGCCCTTTTGCCTATATTCTTTATAGGCTTATTATGGGGAGGTGATGAATGGAAGGTGCGCAAACGCGTAATGGTAACCTTTTTTATCTATACGTTTGCCGGCTCTTTGTTTATGCTCGCTGCTTTTGCGTATATGTACACCAAAACCGGGAGCTTTACATGGGACGCTCTTTCAAGCGCAGTTCTATCGACACAGGAAGCCAACTATATCTTCCTGGCCTTTTTCCTTGCTTACGGGATCAAAATCCCCGTTTTCCCATTGCATACCTGGCAGGCCAACACCTATGAAAAATCTCCTACGATCGGAACCATGCTTCTATCGGGAATCATGCTGAAAATGGGGATTTATTCTATTCTTCGCTGGCAGATGCCGGTTGCAGGAAATGTATCCGAAAACATTCTAAAAACGGTTGTGGTATTATGTATTATAGGTATCATTTATGCATCTCTTATTGCGTTGCGCCAGGATAACATCAAACGACTTCTTGCTTATTCATCCATGGCTCACGTCGGGCTCGTTGCCGCCGGTGCCTATATGGGAAATACCACAGGTTACCAGGGAGCTATTATTCAAATGGTAGCACACGGATTTGTGGTAGTGGGACTGTTCTACCTGGCCGACCTTATCTATAAAAGGTATGACAGTTATATGATCAAAGACATGGGCGGTATCCGCTCACAGGCTCCAAAGTTTACGACTTTTTTCCTTATTATCCTGTTTTCTTCCATTGGCTTACCGGGAACTTTTGGATTCATAGGTGAATTTACGCTGTTGTTCGCCTTGTCGGAAAAAGAATTACTGTATGCCCTTTTTGCCGGAACATCCGTTATATTAGGTGCTTACTATATGCTTAAAATGTTTCAGAATGCGGTATTGGGAACTGCCAATACCAAAGTATTTGCAGAAGTGACTGCCAAGGAATATCTTGTGTTAGGAATTATTTGTGTGGTTTTAATTGGTTTGGGAATTTACCCGAAACTACTAACCGATTTATTCATTTAACAGAACATAGAAAAATTAAACTATGAGTACATTAATAGCTTTAGCGTCTTTAGCAGTTCTTATATTAGTACTGGAGATTCTGAATCTCAGAAAAACAATTGTGCCTTTAACCCTCATCGGCCTCCTTGTTGCCCTAGGATTAAACGTTTGCGATTATGATATCCCGCAGTCTTTCTTTAATCATATGATCGAAGTAAACAATACAACCGTACTGTTCAACTCGCTGTTCATTGTTCTGTCTTTTTTCATTGTTGCCCTTGGGCAGTCCTTTTATAAGGAGCATTACGAAAAAATATCCGATTATACTTCATTGAAGATATTCCTCCTCATAGGAGCCTACTGTATGACGGCTTTTGGAAATATGGTTATGTTTTTCCTTGGTCTCGAAATTCTTTCCATTACCTTATACATACTGGCGGGAAGTGACCGCCTGCACATTAAAAGTAACGAAGCCGGAATGAAATATTTCCTTATGGGATCATTTGCTTCAGGATTCATCCTTTTCGGAATTGCTCTTATTTACGGTGCAACAGGGAGTTTCGACACCGAGCAGATTCAGCTTGCATCGCAACACCTTGCAATGCCGCGATGGTTTATGGTAGGTTTTGTATTAATGCTCGTTGGGCTTCTGTTTAAAATTGCTGCATTCCCATTCCATTTCTGGGCCCCGGATGTGTATCAGGGAGCTCCTCTTTTAACGACAACAACTATGAGTACACTGGCAAAAGTAGCAGCCGTTGGTGCTTTTTATAAGTTAAGCGTTATCTTTTTTCCTTCAATGCCGGCGAACTTCGTAAACCTTATCGCATTCCTCATTATGGCTACCCTCATCGTAGGAAACGTTATGGCCCTGAAACAGAACAACATCAAACGCCTTATGGCTTATTCCGGTATATCGCATGCCGGATTTATGTTAATGGCTATTTTATTGGGTAAAGGCGCAGAACCTTACCTGTTTTATTATATGACAGCCTATACGCTTGCCGGAATTGCCGCCTTCAGCGTTATCCTGTATGTTTGCCAGGATAAAAAAGAAGAGCTCGTTATTCATTTCCGCGGATTTGCCAAACACCGGCCGGTATTGGCTGTTACATTGTCTCTTGCATTGCTTTCTATGGCAGGAATTCCAATTCTGGCAGGTTTTTTCGGAAAACTATTCCTGTTCACCGAAGCATTAAAACAAGGATTTTATACTACCGTTATCATCGCAGTTCTTACTTCAATTGTAAGTATTTATTATTATTTCAAGGTTATCATCACAATGTTTACCTATAAAAATGCTGATGCCAAAATCGTATATCCGAAAAACGCGGTATATGCCACGGTTGCCGTTGTAACCATTATCCTTAATTTAATCATCGGATTTTGCCCGTCAATCATCATAGATTTATTTAATTGATCAGTTTTATTCTTAATTAAAAGCCGGTTTGTAATGCATACCGGCTTTTTTCGTAAATTCGGTTATGATTATTCCAGAACGCCACATCACCGGACAAAACAATGCCTTTTCCAGCTACTGGAAAAATGACAAAAACAACCTGCTGTCAGAACTTCTTCCGGAAAAACCCTGTCTCAGTGAAAGCTTTTCATGGATACCGCTCTATTTTGAAGCTGATGCCCTTGGCGATAAGGTGGCCTTAAAATACTTCTCGCAGGGATTTCACAAAGGTCTGGAATTACTGTTAAAGGATTTTCATACATACCCGGCCAATACCGAAATCCTGAATAACGAAACCGTTGAACTGTTTCGCCAGTTCAGGAAAGTTCCGGAATGGGTCGATTTTAACCTCATTAATCACGGAGCCTATTACTGTAACCGCTGCGGAACATCGTCCTTGTCCGTACTCAGAAATTACTGCCTTATGGGAGGCTATGAATCATCTGCCATCAACAAACCGCTCATTTTTACCGAAGCACTTAAAAAAGGGGCTGTAAAAAGGCTTTCAGACACAGTGGATTTCTGGATGCACGTAACGGAGGCAGGTGGATTAAAACCCCTTAGCGCAGGTATCATCAGCATCTTAGTGACACGTATGATCCACTCGTATTCAAGGATTATGATTGAAAAAAACACCGATTGGAAAACACAGTCCTGGGGACGACCTTTAAATACCTGGGATATGGTGGCTACCAATCTCGGTTTTTCCATTGCTTTTATGGACGGGCTTGCTAAATTAAATCTTCCCCCTACTGCTTCCGAAATAAAGGGGACACTGCATCTCTGGAAATACGTAGGTTATTTACTGGGAATACCAGTTCATTATCTACCCGATACCGCGGAAACCGCAGCCCGCAGCTTATATTTATGGAGTCGTACGCAAAAAGGAGCCGATTCCGACTCAATATCCCTGGCACAGGCCCTTTACGAAGAACCCCGCAAAGTAAATTTTACGAAAAATACGTTCATGAAATGGTTTGTACAGAAAACCAATCTCGGATATAACGAAGTACTACTGGGGCCCGGAAGTCTAAAATCTCTTGGTCTTCCTTCTTCAAAAGCAAAATACTGGATTCTTTTTTTAAACCTTATCAACAAAATTGCAGATACACAGGCCAAAAAAAATATACTCTCTTATAATAAAATGGTTGAAAAGGGCCGTAAAGCCCAGAAAAATGTATGGAAACTTTATATGTCCGAGAAATAAAGTACCTTATCGAGAACCTTTTTTTGAAGTATAAACAATAACGGCTACAAATAAAATCAACGCAATAATATAACATGCGTATACCACAAGCTTATAATCTGTGGGGTTGTTCATGGCCAGCACCAGGAACAGGATGCCAATTGGCAGTAAATAGTCCTTTTTCATTAAGAAAATCTTTATCCGTTAGTATGATGCGTTTTAAATACGTTACAACTTCTTAATCTATATTCATCTGTTTTCTTAAAAGAATTCCGACCTTTATAAAAAATACAGAAAATGGAATTAGGCATCTCAATGTTTGGTGATGTAACTGCAAACCCACACACCGGACAACAGATAACCCCTGCCCAGCGTTTGAACGAAATGCTGGAACAGGTAAAGCTTGCAGACGAGGTTGGTCTGGATGTATTCGAAATCGGCGAGCATCACCGTTCGGACTACAGTGTTACAAATCCGCAGTTATTTCTGAGTGCAGCAGCAGCTTTAACCAAGAACATACGATTGGGTTCTGCCGTAACCGTATTGAGCTCATCTGATCCTGTAAGACTTTATGAGGATTTCAGTATGGTGGATAATATTTCCAACGGACGTGCCCATATTATGGCTGGAAGGGGAAGCTTTATAGAATCGTTCCCCCTTTTCGGATTCAGTCTTGATGATTACGACACCCTTTTTGAGGATAAGCTTACGATGCTTCTCGAAATCAACGACAATAAGGGGAACCAGATCAACTGGGACGGCCGTTTAACCCAGAGCCTGCGCAATGTTAACCTTTACCCTAAACCCGTACAGGAAAAACTTCCGGTCTGGATCGCGGTTGGCGGTACTCCGGCATCCGTATTACGGGCAGCACGTCTGGGACTTCCTATTATGTTTGCCATAATCGGGGGATTACCTGTACAGTTTAAACCCTTAATTGATTACTACAAGGAAAATTATATTGCTTCCGGGCATGATGCTGCAAAGATGCAGATAGGCATCAATTCCCATACTTTTGTCGGAGATTCCTTACAGATCAAAGACGATTATTATCCGTTTTATGCAGCCCAGATGGATGCAATAGGAAAAGATCGCGGATGGGCTCCGTTCAGCAAAGAAGTATTTTTAAACACAACGCGTCCTGAAGGTGCCTATTTTATGGGAGATCCGGGTGCCATTACTGATAAGATCCTGCAGCAATATGAATGGTTCGGCCATACCCGTTTTGTCGGACAAATAGATGTAGGAGCCCCGGACCATAAGATGATTATGAAGTCCATAGAACTTTTTGGAACGAAGGTAGCACCCGAAATAAGAAAAGCGTTAAAATAAATTAAAAAGCAGTTCACTTCGGAACTGCTTTTTAATTTAAATTGTAATTTTAAGTTACAAATCCTATGCTATGAGTCTACTTTTTCAACCCCTAAAATTAAAAAATCATACCCTGCAGAACAGGGTCGTTGTTTCACCTATGTGTCAGTACAGCGCTTCCGACGGTTTTGCATCCAACTGGCATCTCGTTCATCTGGGACAGTTTGCCATCGGCCGTGCCGGTCTCATTATCCAGGAAGCTTCTGCAGTTTCTCCTGAGGGCCGTATAACATACGGTGACCTGGGTATCTGGAAAAATGAACATATTGAAAAACTTACAGAAATAGTAGACTTTGTCCATTCACAGGGAGTCCTTATTGGAATACAGCTTGCACACGCCGGCCGTAAAGCCAGCACCAATAAACCCTGGATCAACCGCAACCAGTTTCATCCCGATGAAGAAAACGGCTGGCAGACCGTTGGCCCTTCAGCACTGCCTTTCCACGAAAAAGATCATCCTCCCGTAGCCTTATCAAAAGAAGATATCAAACGTATCATAGGTAACTTTAAAGATGCCGCATCAAGGGCTGTGACCGCAGGTTATGACATCATTGAACTACACGGTGCACATGGCTACCTCATCCACCAGTTTTTTTCCCCTTTGGTCAACAACAGAACAGACGAATACGGAGGGAGTTTCGAAAACCGTATCCGCTTCCTTATTGAAATCGTAAGTGAAGTATCGAAGGTACTTACAACACAGTCGCTCTGGGTACGTATATCCGCCACTGACTGGGCAGAAGGCGGTTGGACCACTTTTGAAAGTATAAAGCTTGTTCAGCTGTTAAAAACAATGGGAGTGGAAGTTGTGGATGTTTCTACAGGAGGTGCCGTACACCAGCAGCAGATTCCCGTGCATGAAAATTACCAGGTACCGTTTGCCAACCGCATTAAAAAAGAAACAGGCATTATAACCGGTGCTGTGGGTATTATTAAAAACGGCGAACAGGCCGAAACCATACTTCAGAACCAGGAAGCCGATTTCGTACTGGCTGGCAGGGCATTTCTACAAAACCCACATCTCGTTTACCAGTTTGCAGAAGAACTCAATATTGCCTTTAGCTGGGCACCGCAATACGAACGCGGAAAAGAAACCATCTAACCGGAATAAACAGGGCAGAACTAAGTTCTGCCTTTCTTGTTATCGGGATTCAGGAATTCATCTGTGAAATGTGCACGTCTCCTTTCTGCTGAAAATTTTTCACGGTTGTAATCACCGGATCTGTTTTTTGGGATGGAAAGTGAATTCCAGCTTTCGTTGCGCAACAGTTTTCCTATAAAGACAATCTGTCCCACATGGTACGGATAATGAGCCAACTGGCGGTTGATGGCCTCAAGTACCGTATGTCCTTCGTTGCGTATATAAATGATCTTTTCAAGATCTTCCTCCTTAAGCCCGTTCAGAGTCTCAAACAACCGGTTCCATCCTTCATCCCATTTTCCTAGTACTGATTTCCTATCTACCAAATCGTCTTCAAATTCACTGTCTCGCTGCCTCCATTCTTTTTCTCCGTCCGTCGTAAAAAAATCGGTCCAGCGAGAAAGCATGTTCCCCCACAGATGCTTTACAATAACGGCAATGCTGTTGCTTTCCCCGTTATATTTCCAGAAGAAATCTTCATCATTTAACTGCGCAAACGTTTTGTCTCCTAGCTGTTTGTAGTAGCTAAACTGTTTGCGGATGCTGTTTAAATAATCTGTTTCCATATCAGAAAAGGGTTTGAATGTGTTTGTTGGGATAACGCAGGTCCATATCAAAAACTTCGTTTAGCTTCTTTATAAAATAGGTAGCCAGCAAAGGTGATTCCAATTCCACATTCTGATGAATAAAAAAATAAAGTTTGCTCAGGCCTGCACTGCGCCATTCCTTCAACCTTCCTATCCATTCCTCAAGACGGTCATAATCTGAAGCATGGTTGGCTCCTACATACCTTATAAAGGCAGCATCATTTGTTAAACGCATATGAAGCATATCGCGTCTTCCTGCGGTATCTACAATAATATTGGTCGCGTTGTTTTTTATAAGCACCTCGCAATAATCCTCAAATACCTGTTGATCAGCGAACCATTCTTCATTGCGCACTTCAACTGCAAGGGGAAATGCCTTTGGAAACGTCGAGATAAAATGCTCCAGCCTGTCCAGATCTTTCGGTTTAAAATTTTCATGAAGCTGCAGGAATACATACCCTAGTTTTTCTTCGAAAAACGCAATGGAATCAGTATAATCTTTTACTTTTTCTTCTGTATTGAGCAACCTGCTGTAATGACTGATGGACTGTGTAATTTTCGGAAAAAACCTAAAATCCGGAGGGGTTTTGTCCTTCCATGTTCTTACCTGTTCCTTCGAAGGGGTGTTATAATAGGTTGCGTTAAGTTCAATACTGTTGAACTGCGTTGCATAATAAGCGAGTTCGTCCTTGGTTTTGGGGGGATAGAATCCCTTAAGATCGGTCTTGTTCCATTTTGCACATCCCACGTACACCTCGAACTTCTTTCTCTTCGGATAGGTCTTTAACAGTGCCAACGTTTCCGGTCGCGTAGGCGGTAAAGTGAAATCTATAACGGATGCGTCTTCTACTTTTCCAAATTTCATTTTATATCATTTTATCTGATTCTTCAATGTACTAAAAAATCAGATATATTCCTTAATTTTGATCAAATTTATGCTATGAAAAAAATGCTATTCTGCATCACGCTGATTTCTTTACTCAGCGGGTGCTCAACGGCCCGACATCAACTTACAGGTTACGAAGGAACCTGGATACTGCAACAGCAAAGCGGTGGTTTTGCAGGAATGACGATACGGCCGGAAAAAGAATCCTTGCTCGTTATTGGCAAGGGAATTATTGAACGGTATGAAAACGGAATACTGATTTCAAAAGGACCTTTTAAGGTTGAAAAGGCCAAAGTTATCCAGAGTACCGAACCGCAGGATGTTATTGCAACGGACAGGATTATGAAACAGTCTGTTTCCGTAACCGGTGACACCCTTATCCTTACAGACCAATGCTACGACTGCTACAGCTATCAGTACATTAAAAAACGATAGATATAACCTATTTTATAATACCGGAACAAATCAGCTTTCAGGGAAGTAAACCTGGAAACCGATTCCCCGGATTGACTGGATTCGGATGCGGTCGTCAAACTGGAAATATTTGCGCAGGCGGCTTATAAACACGTCCATACTGCGGCCTGTAAAATAATCGGCCGACTTCCATACATTATCCAGGATGATTTCCCGGGTAATGAGTTTCTGGTTATACTGTACCAGTAAAAGCAGCAGTGCTGATTCCCGTTCCGTAAGCTGGAACTGCTCCTGCCCGTACTCAAGTAATAACAGTCCCGGTTTAAAACGGTACTTCCCGAGATTGTATTCTTCCGATGCATCTGCTGCATTTGCCCTTTTTAGAATATTATACAGGCGCAGGATGAGTTCTTCAGGATCACAGGGTTTCGAAACATAGTCATCTGCTCCAAGCTTTAATCCCAGGATGCGGTCTATCTGCTGATTTTTAGCCGTAAGAAAAAGAAACGGTAAAGGCGTAAACTCATGTATTTTTTTTGCAAGGGTAAAACCGTCCATCCCGGGCATCATCACATCCAGAATGGCAACGGAACAATTTTGCACCGCCTTCTTCTGTTCCAGCACGTCCACCGGATTTTGAAACCAGTGAACATCAAACCCCGACATTTCAAGGTACTGTTTTAAGATGAAACCAAAATCGTGTTCATCGTCTACGAGCAAAACAGATATCTTTCTCATAACTCAATCTTTATACTGCATCCTTTTTTGAGATCGCTTACAACCTCCAGGGTTCCTTCGTATTTTCTTACGATGCTGCGCACCAGATAAAGACCTACTCCCAGGCCTTTTACATTATGTATATTCTCCGTTGGAATACGGTAATATTTATCAAATATTCTGGATTGCTCTTCTTTTGAAACCCCGATACCGTTGTCTTTGACCAGTACCGTAAAAACCCCTTGCCGTTCATGAACCTGAACCTTAATAACGGTGCTTCCGTACTTCATACTGTTCTCGATGAGATTCCCCAACAGTGTTTCTGCTTCCGGTAAGGTTACCTTAACAGTTTCTTCAACGTCCAGATCAATTTCCCATAAAATTCCGATATGCAGAAGGGCATAATCCCCTATAAACATTCGGAGCTGTTCCCGGGTAGCCTGGCAGCCATTTTCCGGAGTATCTTCAAGTGGCTTCAGCAGGTGTTCCAACCGCAGGACCTGGCGGTCCATCAATGCAAGAGTATCATCGGAATAAGATCTTTTCAACTGCCCGGAAGCTACTTTCAATGTGGCAAGCGGCGTCCTGAATTCATGCGAAATATTATCAATCGTATCGTGCAGCAACACAACCTGCTGGCGCTGCTCGCGATAGCTTCTGTAAGAACGGTAATAAAGCCATAATACGGTTAAAAGAAGCAGGACTTCTCCTAAAAAAAGGCCCCATAATTCTCTAAAAAGAATCTGTCTCATATTCAGGACATCAAAGTAGATAGACTGATCGATCAGAAAGCTGACATTTACTTCACTGGTATTTTCCGACATTAAACTACGGTCAACCGGCAACTGAACATCGTTTGTACTGGTACTTGAATAGTTCGATTCCCATTTAGAATCGCTTAAACCATAAAGATTTTCGGGTTTCGGATTTGTTTCATAAAAGACCAGCGGTTCGGAAACAATCCTTTTTCCGGTGTTAGCATCGGTAACAGAGTTCAACTGTTTACGCATTGCCAGACGTATACCGGAGCTTTCGTAGCAACTGTCCATGAAATCTGCCAGTATGGGGACAAGGCTGTCGTTTATTTTCTCAAAAGTGGCTTTAAGCTCTTTATGTGAGATTTTTCCTTCCTTCAGCTGCAGGTATATCCTTGTATAAAGTTTGTCTTCCCATTCTCCGTCATCCTTAAAAAGCATATCATCTTCTTTCTCACTGAGCAATTCCTTGCCCCTGATTTTAATCTCATTCTTTTTGAGCAATACGGTATTATACAGGAAATAAGACTGAATCATGACAAGTGCCAGAAAGATCAGAGAAAAATATACAACGGGATGTAAGCTGATTTTTTTCATAAAACAAATATACACAAACCTTGCTGCGTAAAAACACGTTAACCCGTCGTTAACCCTTCATTAACCTGCTATTCCGTTATTGTGACGCAATTTTGTAAAGCATTTAAGACTTTACCGAAATGTTTTAACAGAAACTTTTCTGAGGTCAGGATTCACTCAAAACAGAATATTTATGAAATTAATAGCTTACATGCTTACAGGTCTCTTCAGTGCAGGGGTCTGCGCACAGGAAAAAAAGATCCAGGGTCTCGTACTCAATCCCAATAATGAACCCGTTCCATATATTGAACTTAAAATTTCGGATACCGGAGAAAACTATCTGGAATCGGTAGCTACCGACTCTTTAGGTCATTTTGAAATCCTTTCAGTCACAAACCCGATCGTTCTTCAGATTGAAGATGTCTTCTATGCTCCATTGAAACAAACCGTTTCTTTTGATAATTTGCAGCAACCTCTTGTTTTACGACTTAAGGATACAGAGGTACAATTATCGGAAATGGTTATTCAGGTAAAACGCCCCAAGATACGACAAAAGCTGGACCGGCTTGTGTTTGATGTGGAAAACAGTACTCTTTCGAATCTCAACACCTGGGAGATTTTAAAACGTACTCCGAACCTTTCCGTTAAAAACAATACTTTGCAGGTCCGGAACAACAGCAGTGTGGTTGTGACAATCAACGATAAAAAGTGGCTGATGTCCGCGCAGGAACTTCAGACCCTTCTCGAAAACACGCCAGGAGACGAACTACAGTCAATAGAAGTCATCACCAACCCTCCTGCACAATATGAAGCTTCGGGGGCAGCCATTGTAAACATCAAATTAAAAGAAAACAAGCTTTTGGGGTATAAGGGAACTTTATACGGAAAATACGAACAAAGCATGTACGCCAAAGGACTTATAGGCTCCAGTAATTTCTACAATACCGGCAAGTGGAACTTCGCAGCAAGTTTTTACCACGGCGGGGGCAACTACGTACGGAAAAGCAACGACTATGTTTACTACGAAGAAGACAATACCAGCTGGCAGACGATACTGAACCGGAAAGATACCAGTAAATCCCAGAATACGTGGAATGCCATCGCCGGCTACCGGAAAGATTCCCTTACCTCTTTTAATATAGGGATAAACGGTTTCTACCAACCAAACGCCTACGGTCTTTATAATATACCGACAAACATTTACAATGAGAACAATGAGGTTATATCTTCCTTCAGGACTCTTAACGACCATAACGACTCAACAAACCAGATCAATATGTACGGTCAGTTTCAGAAAAAGCTGAAGAATCATACTTTTTCTTCTACACTTCAGTTTACCGGCAACAAAACCACAAAGTTCCAGGATATCCTTACGAAGTATGAAACATCGCAAACCCGGTTTACGAATGATGAAAAAAACCGGACAAGGGTTTTGGCCATACAGGCAGATGACACTTATAAAAAAGGCAGATGGACCTGGGATAACGGTTTAAAATTCAGTACAGTGTCCTCTGACTTCACCATGCTTTTCTCAGATACCAAACAGGGTGATTTATTACCAGATCCATTAAAAAGCAATGATTTTAAATACAGCGAACAAAATTATGCAGCCTATACCAGTGTGGCCTATGATCTGGAGCGCTGGGCATTTAAGATGGGATTACGTGCAGAATACACCGATCTTGAAGGTATTGTAAAACAGGGAGAAGACGTTAACAGACAATCATATCTACAGTGGTTTCCAACAGTATATACCCAGTATACGTTCGAAAATCAGCACCAGCTGGGAATATCGTACGGAAAACGCATCACGCGTCCCTTTTATACCTGGCTTAACCCTGCGAGATCGTATTATGGTGAATATTCCTATTTCCAGGGCGATCCCCGCTTAAAACCCACCATAACCCATAACATCGAACTCAATTACAGCTTTAAAAATGCTGTATTCACACCGTACTACCGTTATGAAAAATTCCCGGCCATGGAAATTGTCTTCCAGATACCTGAAAACAAAAACGTAATGTACCGCTACACCAATATACAATCTGAAAATGCATGGGGGTTACAAGTCTATAAGAATTTTGAACTGAGCAGGAAGGTATCCATTGACATAAGTGGAAATACCGAATACAAAAAACACTATTTCCATGATCTCGACCAGAAGCTGTACGAAAACAAGCGCCTGTCGTTTAACGGCCGTGCGAACCTTCAGGTACAGCTCAATGCCGATCAGGACTGGACGCTGAATGCAAGCTATTTTTATACGACACCAAGTATACAGGGCACATTTACCATTTCGGATTTTTCGAGCACCTCGCTTCAGATGAACCGCAGGTTCTGGGACAAAAAGCTGGAGGCAACCCTCGCATTCAACGATATCTTTTACACTGAAAAAACAAAAGTATCTACCCGTTATGCCAACCAGAACAATTTTTTCATTGACGCCGGCGACACCCGGAAATTTATGGTTACCCTGCGTTACCATTTCGGCAATCAGTCAGTAAAATCCACCCAGAAAATCGAACAAACCGATGAACAGAACCGTCTGTAATTATAAAAGTTGAATTAGTTAATGAAAAAGCCACCTGGCAGGTGGCTTTTTATATTTAAAGGTGGTTTTCAAGAATTGTATCTACAACATAGTTGTAATTAAGAAGATCACGCGCATCCTCATCGTATACTCTTTCCCATTTAAAGGAAGGAAGGAATATACGGGAATTGGCTTTTCCGTTCCATTCAGTCTTAAATCCGTTTTTTTCAAGGACGGCCACGACTCTTTTTGCAATTTCCTTACTTACGGCATCACTTTCGTTATCTATTTTCTGAAAAGCAATAAACAAACCTTCCCCACGGACGGCACGCTCCAAATCCTGCCCGTGATAATAACAGTAACCTTCCGATTTTTCGTTATTTTCCCGCAAGGCGCGCTCTACTTCAACTACTTCGTACTCACCTTCTTCCGTGGTATATCCAGAATAATGTAGTGCGATGATACGCTCCTGAGCCAGTTCGTCAAATGCCGCTATCAGACGCTCGGTCTGCGTCGGAGATTCCCATGTTTTACTTTCGGACAAAAGTTCCCGATAAACATTATCAATCTGTTCATACGCCCAATCTTCTGATATTTCATCCTCAAAACCATTATCTTCAATTTCCTCGATAATACTGGTTTGAATATCTTCCAAACTATAAAATCCAGATCGAACTTGAGTATAAATTGAATCAAAAATAAATTGCTGATCCTCAGACATATTTTGTTTCATAATAACTTGTGCTTTTTAGGCTTTAATTTTTACCGTTTTTGTAATACGAATATATTAATTCCATTTAAAATTTACACCTTTCCCTAATTTTTTTTGTGGAACCGGAATACATTTTTCTCTGATGATGCTTACAGCCACACCCTAAAAAGTTAAAGCGCCCTTTACATCTGTTTTCAAAAAGGAAGCAGTACCTTTGCGTGTGTAAAAAAAACAGATAACATGAATAAAGGGTTAATTGCACTGGCTTTTGGCGGACTTGCCATCGGTATGACCGAATTTACCATGATGGGTATTTTACAGGACATTGCCAAAGACCAGCATATTGAGATCACGGAAGCGGCGCATTTCATAGCGTTGTACGCACTCGGTGTGGTAGTCGGGGCCCCGATCCTGACTATCTTTACCGGTAAAATAGCACCAAAAAAAGTACTGCTGTTCCTTATGGTACTTTTCCTTGTGTTCAACGGCCTTTTCGCTGTTGCTCCTGAGTATTATTCACTTTCTGCAAGCCGGTTTATGGCCGGGCTTCCGCACGGTGCATTCTTCGGTGTAGGATCTGTTGTTGCTGCCCAACTGGCTCAAAAGGGAAAGGAGGCACAGGCCATTGCGTTTATGTTTACGGGCATGACAGTTGCAAATCTTGCCGGAGTACCGCTTGGAACCTACATAGGACATCATTTTTCGTGGCGCATCACCTACGGGGTCATCGCATTGCTGGGGCTCGTAACATTTGCTTCCATTTACTTCTGGCTACCCGATATCGACAGCAAAAACAACGGAGACCTGAAACAGCAGCTTTCGTACTTTAAAAAACCGATGGCGTGGCTTATTGTAGCCATTATCTCTATAGGAACCGGAGGGTTGTTTTCCTGGATTACCTATATTTCTCCCATGGTAACAAAAGTGGGGCTTCTTTCGGAAGACCGGGTTCCCCTTATAATGGTACTCGTAGGACTGGGGATGTTTTTTGGAAATATACTGGGCGGCAAACTGGCCGATACCATTTCCCCCGCCAAAGCCGGAATCGCCTGTTTTTCAACGATGGCCATCACACTTGTAATTGTTTATTTCACTGCACATATAACGGAAATGACATATATTATGGCATTTTTAACGGGACTTGTAGCCTTTACTATCGGGTCACCACTGCAAATGATGCTTATAAATTCAGCCAGGGGATCTGAAACAATTGCCGCTGCTGCCGGGCAGGCAAGCTTTAATATTGGCAATACGCTCGGAGCCTATTTTGGCGGAATTCCCATCACCATGGGTCTGGCCTACAATTCGCCGGTACTCGTTGGAGTGGGAATGGCAAGCACCGGTGCTGTTCTGGCATTCGTTTACCTGAAACGCTTTCTTAAACCTTAAAAAATACCCTAAATGTAGAAAAAGGAAACAAAAGACATTGGCAAATCAATGCCCACACCTTTGAAAAAGAGTCTTTTTATGCGATGGCACAATGCTTGTTTTAAATTCTGATATAACATTAAATATTTTAAGGCTATGAAAAATATTTTGAAAATTTTCGGAATTTTATGTTTGTCTATCTTGGTATTTACAGCGTGTAGTGATGACGATGATCCGGCAAACAACGATTTTTTTATTGGAAGATACAACGGAAAAGTAACGTATTCTTCAAATGATGAAAACAAATCAAACGATAACGGAAGCGTACAGGTCGTAAAAGTAGGAGATAAATACAACTTCCTTTTTTCTGACGGCATCCCGAATATTACGGGAATTGAAATTGAAAAAAATGAGAATTCAGCTGTAATGGTCGGGTCAACCGAAACACATTACATACGTATCAATGCCAGCAAGCTTACCATACTGTTTTTAAAGGACGGTGCCACATGGACAGCCGACGCGAACAGATAGCATAAAAAAAACCAACCCATAAAGGTTGGTTTTTTTTATGCTATACTTAATCTTTTTTAAACGGATTCAAGGGCAAGGGTACAAATTCTGTTTCGCCGGGTACTTTCGGAAATTCCTGGGCGCCCCATTTCCGTTTTGCCTCTTCTATTGTTTCACGTGAAGAAGACACGAAATTCCAGTAGATGAAATGCTCTTCGGGGAAAGGTTCCCCTCCGAACAGGTATACCGTTGATCCTTTGGTTATTTCGAATTCGCACAAATGGGCATCCTTCGTAATCAAAATCTGTTTGGGACCAAATTCCTGACCGTTATGCCGGATGCTTCCCTCAAGAATGTAAAGCCCGCTTTCCCCATACAGTCTCTCATGAAAATTCAACACCTGATCTTCACCGGCTCTCAACTCAATCATATAGAGCCTGCTGTAAACGGGAACACCGGACGTTTTATTTTCAAATGTTCCGGCAATAAGTTTAAAATCTGTTTTATCTTCCCTCCACACAGGTAAATCAGCTGCTTCAATGTGTACAAACTCCGGATCCATATCTTCGAGATGCTTTGGCAAAGCAATCCATATCTGCAGTCCGTGCAGGCTCTTATCCTTAGTGCGCAGGTGGTCGGGTGTTCGTTCCGAATGCACAACACCTTTACCTGCCGTCATCCAGTTTACCGCCCCAGGTTCAATAATGATATCGTTGCCCAGGCTGTCCTTATGCCTGATAGCTCCGTCAAACAGGAAAGTAAGGGTAGATAGCCCGATATGCGGATGGGGAGCCACGTCAAGGTTGTCACCGCTTCCGAGTTCCACGGGTCCCATATGATCGATAAACACAAAAGGCCCTATGTGGCGTTTCTGCTTGAACGGCAGTAGTCTTCCTACTAGAAAATTACCGATATCGGCTGCCTTTTCTTCAAATATAAAATCAATGTTCGACATATTTCTTCTTTTTCATAAAGATACAAAAAATGTATGCGCTTATAGGATAATCTATATTAAGAAGATGTATGCAGCATGTACAATTCCTTAAATTTGACGTAAATTTATCTTTAAAACCATCATTATGACCGATTTTGAAAAATATGTCCAACGCTATCTGGACTATATCCCGACGTCAGACTGGATCGCGGACATGAAGGCCGTATCGGATGAAACAGTACTCTTGTACAGCAGCCTGTCAGAAGAACAGGGACACTTTGCATATGCACCGCAAAAATGGTCGCTCAAAACGCTACTTGAACACCTTACAGATACAGAAAAAATATTTCATTACCGTGCACTGCGTTTTGCAAGAAAGGATACAACCGAACTCGCTGGGTTCAATGAAGAGCTATATGCACATAACAGCGTTTCGAACAACAAGCCTCTTGCAGACCTTATAGAAGAATTCCGTATCAACAGACAGTCTTCCCTTTTGTTTTTTCAAAAACTTACACCAGACCAACTGCTGCAGAAAGGAAAAGCCAACGGAAATGAAATTTCCGTAGCCACTATAGGAAAACTCATTGTAGGGCACAACGTCCATCACCTCCGCATCATCAGGGAACGGTATCTTAACGTCATAGGTGATTACGCAGAATAGAACATTATGAACCTATATTCGGCTACATCAAAATATTATAGTAATTTTGCATAAAATTTCATTTCATGATTAAAATAGGAAATATCACATTACCGGAACATCCTTTGTTACTGGCACCTATGGAGGACGTTAGCGATCCGCCTTTCCGTCGTTTGTGTAAGATGCACGGTGCCGACATGATGTATTCTGAATTTATTTCATCAGAAGGCCTGATCCGTGATGCCATGAAGAGCAAAATGAAATTGGATATTTTTGATTACGAACGCCCGGTTGGGATACAGATTTTCGGAGGTGATGAAGAAGCCATGCAGCTTTCCGCCCAAATCGTTGAAACGGTACAACCCGATCTTGTGGACATCAATTTCGGATGCCCTGTAAAAAAGGTTGTCTGTAAAGGTGCCGGTGCCGGTGTTTTAAAAGATATCGACCTTATGGTACGCCTTACGAAAGCTGTTATCAAGGGAACGCACCTGCCTGTTACCGTTAAAACACGGCTGGGTTGGGACGATGAATCGATAAATATTGACGAAGTTGCCGAACGTCTTCAGGATGTGGGGGTGCAGGCCCTTACGGTTCATGCCCGTACGCGGGCACAAATGTACAAAGGGCACAGCGACTGGACTCACATTGAGCGTATTAAGAACAATCCTCGCATCAGCATACCTGTTTTTGGAAACGGAGACATCGATTCTCCGCAAAAGGCAAAGGAATACAAAGAACGCTTTGGTCTCGACGGAATGATGATCGGGCGCGCTGCCATAGGATATCCCTGGATTTTCAATGAAATCAAGCATTATATGAAGACCGGTGAAGTACTTGCCCCCCCGACTATGGCCGACCGCCTGGAGGCTGCCAAAAACCACCTCATCTGGTCGATGGAATGGAAAGGAGAACGTTTAGGTATTGTTGAAATGCGCCGTCATTACACCAACTATTTCAAAGGTATTCACGGTTTCAAGGCACACAGACAAAGACTTGTTACAGAAGACGATCCAAATGTGTTACTTACTCTATTTGACGAGATAGAAGATTTTTATAAAGACTATGTCATCGAAAATATATAAAAAAAAGCGAACCCGAAGGTTCGTTTTTTTATAGAAGATCTTTTCTCACACAATAGCACCAGCACCCATTTAATGACCGGTTCAGTTATTCTTTTCCGGATCAGGACTATGGTTAACAATATGGAACGTGGTAGTTGCAAAGGGATTTTTGAACCCGCCTTCATAAACCGCTTTCTTCACCATATCTTGTATTTCGGAACTCAATGAAGCAAAATCTTCCCTGGCTGCCCAGGTTCTTATGGTTAATACCACACCGCTTGAAGTAAGTTCTTTTACCACTATTTCGGGCTTAGGTGTTTTCAGCACGCGCGTATCGGCATCCAAAAGTCTTTCAATTACCTGCTTTACCTCTCTTATATTATCGTCATAACTGATTCCGAGCTGAAAATCGATCCTGCGTTTACTGATCTTGGAGAAATTGCGGATAACCGAATTAGCCAGGGCTCCGTTGGGGCTGAACACTTTTATTCCCTGTGAATTGGATAAGGTTGTATAAAGCAGGTCGATCTTTTCCACCGTACCTTCCGTTCCGGCAGAATTCTCAATATAATCACCCACTTCGAACGGGCGAAACAACAATACCAGAACACCTCCTGCAAAATTGGAAAGCGACCCCTGAAGTGCCAGACCTGCTGCCAGCACAAGCCCTGATAATGCCCCGAGGATAGCTGTGGTCTGAAAACCAAGATTGCTCGCAACCATTAAGATCAACAGTGCGTAAAGTATAAATTTAATAATCGACATCAGGAAACCGCGTAATGACATGTCTACATTTCGGGCTTCAAATCTTTTACGTAAGATTTTTAAGACTGTTCTAATGATGAATAACCCGATAATTAATGTAAGGATGGCTTTCACCAATGAAGGAATGGAATCTACGAGCATAGAAATGCTTTTTTCAATAAACAGGGACATTTTGTCTATTGTAACATCAAGACCTTCCTTTACGTTTTCGGGTTTTACTGCGTTCAGAATTTCTTCTTTTGTCTGTGCCAATGTCTCGGCATCTTTCACCTCGGCTGCCAACGAATCTTTTCCCATTTTCAACTTTTTATTACAAAAATAAAAAAAGAGTTACGATCGTAACTCTTTTAAATAAATATTTGTTCAATGCTTAAATGGCAAGCTTTTTAGCGATACTCTTTGGCAAAGCGTTTTTGTGTACCATGATATCCGTAGCTTTGTACTTCATAAACTCTTTAGACATGTACATATATCCTTTGTAGTCATTGGTAAGTCCCCATGAGTTTTTAACAATATAGTACTCTTTTCCGTTCTGGTCTTTCGCAATACCCACAATGTGCATACCGTGATCGTCGGTCGTTTCATAATTGTCAAAAGCTTTCTGACGGTCCGCATCAGTAACCTTTTTTTCCGGTTTAGGACCGTTGAACATATCGGCTTTCTGCTCTGTGGTCATCTGCGTAAAGTCAGTTTCCGGAATATAAGCTACCCCGTTTTTCCAACTGAATCCTTTTTCAGAAACGTCTCCACCCCAGGCAACAGTATAACCGTTTTTCAAAGCGTTGTCAACGATTTCCACCATTTCGTCCATTTTCACATTCCATACCTGGTCGAATGCCCAGTTGTCCGGAACCAATAAGGTAAATTTTGAGTAATAAGGATATTCCTCGAATGAAGAAACTTCCACATAATCATCCGGGTTAATCCCCACTACCTGGCTTGCAAATGTTCTAGGAGTATATTTTTTTCCTTCATAGGTAAATTCCTGCGGTGCATTACCTAAATAAGTATCAATAACAGATGTATACGCTTTTTCCCAGTTGGCAGAAAGCTTGTCATTTTTGATAACGGATGCTAAAACAGATTCCAGCATAGAAGACATTTCCGCCATGTTATTACGTGTTTGTCCTTCCTGTAACCCGGTGTACACGCTTCTTGGAACAGTTCCGTATTTTTTGTACATGTTCATTACATCATGAAATGCACCACCTTCTCCTAATGTTACGGCTCCATGCATCTTAACGTACATTTTTCCTTTTTCAATATAAGCGTTACGCGCTGTAAAAATCTGGGCAAGCTCTACCGGCTTTTTCCCCATGCGGATCATTTCCGATTCAATAAACGAATTTCCGGAATAGCTCCAGCATGTTCCAGATGACCCCTGATCCTTAATAGACGTATTCTCTAAATTAATGACATCGGTAAATGTAAAATGGTCTTTACTGTTCGCACTCTGGTTGTTTTTAACTTTATTCATTAAATCATCCTGTGCCGACACTGTACTTGTTGCAGTTATTGCAATCAACGCGGCTGCAAACAACGGTTTTAATTTTAATCGAAACATATTGCTATTTTGAATATTTTATATAGTGAGTACGAATTTACATTTTTTGTTACACAATAAAACAACGGTTTAATAAATATTTTTTAAAATGGGTGCCGGTCGGGCAATATGCTTTACCTTTGTCATCCGAATATTGAACATGAGAATGGAAACTAAAGAACATGCTGTTTTAACCAAACCGGTTTTATGGTTTTTAACGATTGCCACCGGTTTAGTCGTGGCCAACATCTACTATAACCAGCCTTTACTTGGGCTAATTGCAAGGGAATTTCAGGTAACCGAAAGTGCCGCAAGTAAAATTGCGATGCTCACCCAGGTAGGATATGCTGTGGGACTTTTTATTATTGTTCCGCTTGGCGATAAGGTACCGCGTAAGAAACTCATAATGGTCAGCATGTTCCTTACCATGTTTTTCCTGTTTTCCATGGCCACCTCCACTTACTTCCCTTTGCTGTATCTTATCAGTTTTGCAATCGGGATCGTTTCGGTAATACCCCAGCTTTTTGTTCCTATGGTAGCCGAATTATCCGGTGAAAGCAACCGCACGCAGAATATCGGCATGGTGATGTCGGGATTGCTTATAGGTATTCTTGCATCGCGGATGATCAGTGGGGCTGTCGGAGACCACTTTGGATGGCGCGTAATGTTTTATATTGCATTTTTCCTTATGATGGCGACGACGGTCCTCATTTATTTCATCTTACCCGATTCGAAACCAAACTTTAACGGAACTTATGGTTCCCTTATAAAATCCGTCGTGCATTTTGCAAAAACAGAACCGCTGCTGCAACTGGCATCGTTTAGAGGTGCAATGGGATTCGGGGCATTGTCTGCTATTTTCACCACGCTGGTCTTCCATCTTGAAGAAGCTCCTTTCTATGCCGATGCTAGTATCGCCGGTTTATTCGGGCTTGTCGGCGCAGTAGGAGCCGCCGCAGCCGCTTTTGTGGGAAAACTCAACCGGTTCATCTCTAAAAACGCCATCATAACGGCGGCCATCGCCATCATCCTGTTAAGCTGGGGATTTACCTATTTTGCCGGTTATACGTACTGGGGACTCATAGCAGGGTTCGTACTCATTGATTTCGGGCTTCAGTCAACACATATTATGAACCAGAGTGTGTTTTTCAGCATTAACCTTAAGGCAAGCAGCAGGTTGAATACAGTGTACATGGTTTCTTATTTTACCGGAGGTTCGCTCGGAACCTTACTTGGGGCAGCAGCATGGCAACATTACGGATGGTCTGGCGTGTGTGTTGTAGGGATCGTTTTTACATTACTGGCTTTTACGGCGCACCTGGCATTCCAGGAAAAAGCCGTACGTAGAAAATAAAACGGGCTATCTTCCGAATCTGTTTAATTTCTTAAGCGTCTGCGCAATATGCCGGGCTACCGTACCGGCCGGATTTACTTCGTTCACTGCGCTGAGTTCATCACCGGATTTCCCGTGTACATAACATCCGATTATGGCCGCATCACAAGGACTGTATCCCTGAGCTGAAAACGCAGCAATACATCCTGTAAGCACATCTCCCATACCTCCCTGTGCCATTGAAGGGTTCCCCGTTGGATTGATATAAACTTTACCGTCGTAGTTGCAGATGAAGGAATAACGGTTCTTTAAAACGATTACAACGCCCAGTTCCACCGCTTTCCTGCGTGCTGTTTCCAGACGCTGTTCCCAATCTTGGTGTACACCGAACAAACGGTCGAATTCTTTTATATGCGGAGTCAGGATACTTTGTGCAGGAAGTTTTCCTATTAGCTTTTCGGAAGCCATAATATTGAGTGCATCGGCATCAAAAACGGCAGGCAATCCCCTTTCCAGCAGTTTCTCTATATTTTGCTTTGCCACAGGTCCCGTTCCAAGTCCCGGCCCGATTGCTAAAGCGTCAAACTGCTCAAGTTCCTTTTTATAGAATTCCACAGCATCTGTTGTCATGATTTCAGGCTGACTTATGTTCATTGTTGAAAACGAATCTCTAGGTATACAGGCTGTCACCAGTCCCGCTCCCGTATAAAGGGCTGAAGTACCACATAATAATGCCGCACCCATAGTCCGTTCCGACCCTGCTATAACAAGGACATGGCCGTAAGTACCCTTATGGCTGAAGGGCTGCCGTTTCTTCAGCTTCGATACGACGTCCTGCTCCTCAACCCAGAAATAGTCAGAAGGGATTCTTTGAATAAAATCCTCATCCAGGCCAATGGTTACAAAGTCCATAGATTGGGTATAGGCTATCGACCCGGGAAACATAAAAGCCAGTTTCGGCCTCTGAAATGAAACTGTAACCGATGCCCTGATTCCGTTATAATCCTCTGCAAGCCGGAGCCCTTCATACCATCCAGAAGGAGTGTCAACAGAAACAATATATTCCGACCTACAGTTAATCTTTTTAAAAGATTCCGCGAGAAATCCATCGAGTTTACCATGATATCCCGATCCCAGAACAGCATCAATCACAACGTCCAGCTTCTCCGGAATTTCCGACACCCTGTGGATTTCCTTTACAGGAACCTTTAATGTTTCCAGGCGATCGCGGTTCACCAGAAAATCTCCGGATTCTCTTTTAAAAGCATTGAGTATGTATACTTCGAGATTCCGGAATCCTTTCAAACGCAACAGCCTTGCAACTGCAAGCCCATCGCCCCCGTTGTTACCCTTACCACAAAAAACCGTGATCTTTTCTGCGGGTTGTACCAGTGACTCGAACCACTCAACAAACGCCCTGCAGGCATTTTCCATCAGGTCGACCGATTCCATATTCCGGCTTTTCAATGTATGGGCATCGGCTTCCCGCATCCGGCTGTTTGAAATAAGATTCAGCATCCTTTTTATTTTTAATGAAAAATTACAAAAATATGTTCTATTCAGGGAACTTATTAAAATAAAAAATCCCCTGAGCAACAGGGGATTTTCAATATTATAATGTTTCTTTTAACCAGCGGTAAAATTCGCTTTGCCACACAAGTGCATTCTGAGGTTTTAAAACCCAGTGGTTCTCGTCCGGTAAAAATACGAACCGCGATTTGATTCCCTGTAACTGTGCAGCGGCAAATGCTTCCTGCCCCTGCCCTATCGGAACACGGTAATCAATTCCCCCGTGAAAAATCAGGATCGGTGTATTCCATTTTGCCACATTGTTTTTAGGATTGAACTGTGCATAGGTTTTTTGTGCCGCTGCATTGTTTTTATCCCAGTAAGCACCTCCTGCATCCCAGTTTGAAAAGAATACTTCTTCTGTAGTTCCGTACATGGATTCCAGATTGAAAACCCCGCAATGTGCAATCAGTGATTTAAAACGGTTCTCGTGGATTCCCGCAAGGAAATATACTGAATACCCCCCGTAGCTTGCCCCGATGGCTCCCCTGCGGTCTGTATCCACATACTTTTCTTTGGAAACTTCGTCAATTGCCGTAAGATAATCTTTCATTACCTGGCCTCCCCAGTCTTTGGAAATGGCTTCGTTCCACTCTACTCCATGGCCCGGCATCCCTCTGCGGTTAGGCGCCACAATCACATATCCGTTCGCAGCCATAAGCTGGAAGTTCCAACGAAATGAGTAAAACTGTGTCAGTGCAGACTGAGGCCCCCCTTCACAGTACAATAAGGTCGGGTATTTTTTATTAGGATCGAAATTCGGAGGCAGTATTACATAAACCAGCATTTTTTTGCCATCGGTAGTGGTTACGTATTTTTTCTCTATACGGCTTTTGGCGATTTTACTGTAAGCTGCATCGTTTACATGTGTTACCTTATTCCATTTTTTCGATTTCAGATCGTAGGAATATACTTCGGAAGCCGTGTTGAAATCGGTTCTTGTAACAAGTAATTTATTGGACGAAAAACCAACAAACCCGGTAATATCGAATTCTCCTTTTGTAAGCTGCTTTACAGTTACGGCAATTCTGGTAAGGCCAGGAAAATTCACTTCAAAAAGCTGAACCGTGCCGTCAACTGCGGCATTGAAATAAACTTTCTTTCCATCCTTGCTCCAGATAAAGCTGTTCACGGTTCCGTCCCAGCCTGCCGTTAAGTTGATGTCCACTCCTTTATGGCGTACAATGATATCATTTTTATCCGCTTCATAACCGTCGCGCTTCATCTGCAACCACGTAAGGTCCCCGTTCGGAGAGAATACCGGCTGTGTATCATATCCCGGATTTCCCGGAGTAAGGTTAATGGTCTGGCCTGTTTCCAGGCTGTACTCATACAGGTCGGTATTGGTACTTATTGCATAAGCCGTACCTGCTTTCTTCTTGGAAACGTACACAACAGATTTTCCGTCAGGATTCCAGATATAATCTTCTTCTCCTCCAAAAGGAGCCTGCGGGCTGTAATAAGGCTCCCCTTTAAGTAAATCCTTTTTTTCATTGGTTTCAAGATTTGTTACGAACACATGATTGAAGGAACCGTCGTTATACTTATCCCAATGGCGGTAATCCAGTCCGTCATACACATAAACGTTGGATTCTTTCAGTTCAGGATAACGGTCTTTTCCCAAAACCTGCTGCACCTTTACTTCTTCATTAGACAACTTGAACTTCCCGTTGGGTGAGAGGTTGCGGTCTTTGATGAGTGCGTCGGCTTTTTCAATTTCCTTGATTCGTTTTCCGTCAATCGTAACCTGGTACGTTTTGTATTCAATGCTGTTCTTTTCAATATTCGGAATTCCTACTTTGTAAATAAGATAATCGCCCTTTTCAGTGATACCTACCGGGGTAACGCGTCCAAGCTGCCAGAGTAATTCTTTAGTCATTACATTATCCTGTGCATGCACCTGCATTGCCACCACAGTTAATGTTGCTAACAAAATACGTTTCATTTTTTACCATTTTTAGTTGCGGCTAAAATTACGAAATTATAAATGATAAAAATTCCTTAAAGTTTTATTTTCTGCCGAACGGAGCACTTATATGTTGAAAAATATGAGTAATTTCACGCACAGAAAAAAATACTACATATTCAATCCATGGAAGATTTTAACTGGGGCGACTTAATTAATCCTGAATTCTACATAAATCTGGAAATTGCCGGGCATAAAATCGGTCTTTACGTTGTTTTATTTATCGTATTTGCCGAAACAGGATTATTGGCCGGATTTTTCCTTCCGGGAGACAGTCTTTTATTCCTTTCGGGAATTTACAGCAAAGCTCTTATGAGCGAGCTTGTCGATATTGAAAGTGATTTTATGAATGTCTGGGCTGTAGCTTCACTTGTAGCCCTGGCCGGTATAATAGGCAATCTTTTCGGGTACTGGTTTGGCTCAAAAAGCGGAAATTACCTTTACCAGAAAGAAGACGGCTTCCTTTTTAAAAAGAAGTATCTGCTTGAATCTAAGGCATTCTTTGAAAAACACGGCGGAAGAGCCATCATATTTGCACGTTTCCTCCCCGTTGTAAGAACCTTTACTCCTATCATCGCGGGTATTGCCAATATGGAATTCAAGAAGTTTATGCTTTACAACATCATCAGTTCTATTGCATGGGCTTATTCGCTGATTTTTGCGGGACATTACCTCTACAGGTTATTGCTTGACAACTACGGATTCGACCTTACGCACTACATTGAGCATATCATCATCATTATCATTGTGATTACCACCGTTCCGTTTGTAGTGAAACTCATCAAAAATAAAAGAGCTAAAAAATAAAAAAGGGAGTATATTTACATCCCTTTTTTATGTATATATGATACGAAAAATTTTTAAGTTCATCGGAAAGCTTATCCTTTATTTCTTAGGAATCAGCATCGGTCTTGTCATTCTTTTTAAATTTATTCCGGTACCTTTCACACCGCTTATGTTCATCCGCACCGCCGAACAGTTAGCTGCCGGAGATAAAATAGTATGGAAACACGATTGGATTTCACTTGACGAAATGGGAACGAACATACAGAAAGCCGTTATTGCCAGCGAGGACGGCAAGTTTACATCACACAACGGTTTCGACATAAAGGCCATTGAAAAAGCGTATCAGAATAACCAGAAAGGAAAGAAAATCAAGGGAGGCAGCACCATATCACAGCAAACCGCCAAAAATGTTTTCTTATGGCCGGGTCGCAGTTATGTTAGAAAAGGACTGGAAGCTTATTTTACCCTGCTCATAGAGGTAGTATGGGGAAAAGAGCGCATCATGGAGGTGTACCTCAACTCCATTGAGATGGGAAACGGTATCTATGGTATCGAAGCCGCTGCTGAATACTGGTTTAACAAAGAGGCCAGGAACCTTACAAAATCGGAAGCCGCTGCTATTGCAGCAATACTGCCCAATCCGCGTAAATTTAAAGCGAAAAACGGTTCGCGATATATTGAAAGAAGAAAAAATGCCATAAAGCGCCAGATGAATTATTACAACAACCCGAGTTATTAAAATGCTAAACCGATAGAATTTTCATTTTTTTTATTAATTTTACGTAGAACCATAATACAGTTAATTATGAAAAAGAATCTTTTATTGACCGTAATGGCAGCCGGATTACTATCGGTTACTGCCTGTAAAAAAGAAACAACGGTAACAACGGAAACCGTAGATCACGATACTGTTTCCACAACCGTAGTGGAAGAGACAACTACTGTTGATCCGGCATTACAGTCGCAAATTGACGAGGCCAAAGCCAGATACGATAAGGCGGAAGCCGATGTACAGGCTGCCATGGCCAAAGGAGACAAAAAAGCAGAAGAAGCAGCGGTTAAAGTCCGCGATGAGGCCAAAACTTCATGGGAAAATCTCAAATCAGGAGTTAACAAGGTAGCAGAAGATGTAAAAGAAGGTGTTAACAATGCTGCCTCCGATGTAAAGGACGGTGCTGAAAAAGTCGGGGAAAAAGCTAAAGAAGTCGGGAAAGACATTGAAGACGGCTACAACAAAACGCTTGACAAAATGAAAACAAAATAATCACAAAAAACCTCTGAATGAATTCAGGGGTTTTTTATTATCATAAAATTAAGGACTAAAAAAGACCCATTCGATGAATGGGTCTTTTTTAGTTGCCTTTGAATTCCGCTTTGCGCTTTTCAAGAAAAGCCGTCGTTCCTTCTTTAAAATCTGCTGTTCCGAAGCAAAAACCGAAACGGTCAATTTCAACATTAAAACCATTGATACCGTCCTTAAAATTGGCATTTACGGCCTTGATGGCCTGTGTAAGGGCAGTCGGTGAATTCTTAGCTATTTTAGCAGCCAGCTCATTGGCCTTATCAAGCAATTCGGGCTGGGCCACCATATGGTTGATCAATCCGAATGAAAGTGCCGTAGGTGCATCGATCATCTGAGCCGTCATAATCATTTCATTCGCACGCCCCTTCCCTACAAGTTGCGGAAGTCTCTGCGTTCCTCCATATCCCGGAATAACTCCTAAAGTCACTTCGGGAAGCCCCATTTTCGCATTGTCCGATGCAATACGGATATGACAGGCCATTGCCAGTTCAAGCCCCCCTCCTAATGCGAAACCATTAACGGCTGCAATAACGGGCGTTTTCAGATTTTCCACAAAATCAAACAAAAGTTCCTGTCCTTTGCGCGCCAGTTCGGCCCCCTGGGACACATCAAAACTTGCGAATTCCGAAATATCGGCTCCGGCCACAAAGGCCTTTTCTCCCGATCCTGTAATGATAATGGCTCGTACTTCTGTATCTTTTTCACATTGTGCAAATGCATGGTGCAATTCTTCAATTGTAGCCTTATTCAACGCATTCAGCTTTGTTGGCCGATTAATTGTAATGGATGCAACAGCATTGTTTTTTTCTACTAAAATGTTTTCAAACGACATAGTTTCTATTTTTAATTAGTAATGGGCAGCTTTACATAAAATGTCGTGCCTTTTTCCAAAATGGTCTCAAAATAAATGGTTCCGCCATAGCCTTCTATCATATTTTTTATAATGGCTAATCCCAATCCCATCCCGCTGGATTTGGTCGTAAACTTGGGTTCAAAAACCTTGTCATGAATATTTTCAGGGATCCCGGTACCGTTATCCGATATCCTGATAAGCACCTCATTTCCGATTTTCTCAACCTTTACAAGGATTCTTGGGAAAGGTTCGTAATTGGGAATGGCCTGAATGGCATTCTTCACCAGATTCGTAATGATACGGATAATCTGCGAACGGTCAAATTTAGCAATGATTTCTTCTTCGCTTGATTCAAACCTGATAAAATCCTCGTTAAATATCTCCAGTGCAAGCTGCACAACCTTTACCACATTCAGGGTCGTGTTTTCCTGAGCAGGCATTGAAGCGAAATTTGAAAATGCCGATGCAACGGCACTCATGGTATCAATCTGCTGCACCAGGGTATCGCAGAAGTCCTTCATTTTTTCATTTATTTTCGGATCTTCCGGATTAAACCTTCTTTCAAAGCTCTGTACCGTAAGTCTCATAGGTGTCAGCGGGTTTTTAATTTCATGTGCTACCTGCCTGGCCATTTCCCTCCAGGCCATTTCTCTCTGGCTTTGCGCAAGTTTCTCAGCAGATTCCTCCAGTTTGTCCACCATATTGTTATAGGATGAAACCAGTGCTTCTATTTCATAAGAAGCATTTTCAACCTTTATTTTCTCATTTTTCTGGTTGATGTTGATTTTCTGTATGCGTTCACTTATTAAGTGAATCGTATTCGTTACGTAACTGGAGAGGATATAAGCCAGGATAATGGCGAGGAAAAACATAAAGATATAAATCTGGCCAAACCTCACGAGAAAACTGTTCACCTGCGTGTCATAAAAGGAGGTTTCTTCCACATAAGGCATGCTGATAATACCTAAAGGTTTGTACTTATAATCTTTAATATAATTATAGGCTGAACGGTAGGTAACCCCGTTAATAATCCTCAAATCGACAAAACGCCTTGAAGCGGTGGATTCAATTATTTTAAGGATGTTTGGGGAAATCACTTCGTTTTCCACCTTATCTACGATAAAATTTCCTTTTGATGTTATAAGAAGACGTCCCTTGAGATCGTAAATATTGATCTGTATGTTATGTATGGTGGAAAGTTCGAAAATTTTTTCCTTAAATATCAACGGGAGATTTTCGGTAGTTGCAGGCAGTGTCGTGGTCTGCAAAATAAAATTCACGTGCTCATTTACCGCATTTTCCTTACGGATCAGGCGGTCCTGATGATAGTTCCGCGCCTCTCTTTTAAACTGGTATATGGTGACCATTGCAATAAGAACCGACGAAACGATCGTAAGAAAAATCATGGAAATGAAAATCCTTAACCGTAATGAGGTCCTTGTAATTCGGAATGGTTTGGCCATATCAGTGCTTTTTTCTCTCGCGGACTTTTTTGTAGTACTTAAACCCTAAAGTTAATAATATTGCCAGTATAAAAATACCTGCAACACCAAAAACCCAGTTAATTGCGCTTTTTAAAATTACTAAAAACACAACGGAAAATAAAATCATGGTAGCCCCTTCATTCCACATTCTGAAAAAAGACCCGGTTTTGCGCAGGTTACCTGATTCTATCTGCTTAACAAATGTATGGCATTTGAAGTGATACCACCATAAAAGCAGTACAAATGCAAGTTTTACATGCATCCACGGCAACTGCAGCAGCGCGGGGTTTTCTACAAGCATCGCGATTCCGAAAACAGTTGCCAGTACGGCTGCAGGAAACGTAATGATGAACCACAGCCTGTTTGTCATGATGTTGTACTGTTTTGACAGAATGCTGCGTTCCGGTTCGTCCATTAACTGTGCTTCGGCATAATACACGAAAAGCCGGACTATATAGAAAAGTCCGGCAAACCAGCATACTACGAAAATGATATGCAGTGCTTTGAAATATAAATACATCTTTTTATTCTTTAGACCAATCGTTAATCCAGCTGCTCACCACACGACACCAGTCATCATCGTCATTAAGGCACGGTATGGCTTTAAACTCTTCTCCTCCTTTAGCTTCAAAATCTTCTTTTGCACGCATGGCGATTTCTTCGAGGGTTTCCAGACAGTCGGTTACAAAAGCCGGTGTAACCACCGCGATCTTTTTAATCCCTTTCGCCGGCATATTGTCAATTTCAATATCTGTATAAGGTTCAAGCCATTTATCTCCTGCCAGGCGTGACTGGAATGTCACACAGTATTTATCCTTGGAAAGCCCCAATTGCTCCACCACAAGACGTGTGGTTTCATAACAATGAGTACGGTAACAGAACTCTGCCGGAGGTGTTCCGGGTTCACAGCACATCTCGTTTGTCACAAATTTATGATGCGACTTTGTTTTATCGGTTTTCCGTACATGTCGCTCCGGAATTCCGTGATACGAAAATACCAGTTTGTCAAAATCAAAACTCCCGAGATGTTTCTTTATAGAATCGGACAATACGCGGATGTAATCGGCCCTATTGTAAAATGCTGGAAAATTCTCAATGGTCATACCCGGGAATTTCTTTTTGCGGATTTCCTCAGCCAATACTTCAATGGTTAGGGTGGAAGCCATTGCATACTGTGGATATAAAGGCATCAGCATCACCTCTGTTACCCCCTGATCATAAAGTTCTTTAAGTCCTTTTTCAATGGTCATGTTCCCGTACCTCATAGCAAGTGAAACAGGTATATGGACCATCTCCTTTACTTTCCGGTGCATTCTTTCCGACAATACGATTAACGGAGATCCTTCTTTCCACCATATTTTTTTATAGGCATGAGCGGATTCTTCGGGCCTTTTACGTAAAATAATCCCCCTCACCAGAAAAGCTCTTAACAGATAAGGAACGTCAATTACGTATTTATCCATTAAAAACTCGTCCAGATAAGGTTTTACATCCTCAGGCTCCGGACTGTCGGGCGATCCCAGATTTACTAATAAAACTCCTTTCATCTTTTTATTTTTTACAAAGGTATTATGTGTTGTGTTAAATATTTCAAAAGAGCAGCCGGAAAAATGCGGTTTAATTAACGCTCAGCGACATCAGGTATTTTTTTGGCGTGGTACCGAACTTCTTTTTAAAGGCCGCTATGAAATGGCTTGCCGTGCTGTAACCGATCCTGTTCCCTACTTCATTAACATTGTAGGTACCGCTGTCTAACAGCTTCCGCGCATATTCCATTTTATAATCAAAAAGGAACCCGTAAACGGTATCGCCGTATACCTGCTTAAAGCCCTGCTTAAGTTTTTTGATGTTGAGACCTACCTCATCTGCCAGTTCCTGCAGGGTCGGAGGTTCCGCCATATTTTTCAGCAGTATATCCTTTGCCTGCTGTATCTTCATCGTTTCCTCTTCGTCTGTTTTAAACGGGCAGCTTTCATCATCTGTTCCCTCGGGCTTGTTGAACAGCAGGCTGAAAAGCTCGTATACTTTTGCCTTATAATACAGTTTTTTTACAGAAGTATGCAGGTTGAAATTCATGATCTGGTACAAAGCCACCGTCATCAAAGGAGAAAAAGTACTCTGGGCATAATGTTTTCGGTCGATGTTTTCCTTGTTCAGAAACGGAATGAATTCAGCTTCCGTCGAAAAAAGCTGATGGAACCTCTTAACCGATATGATAACGGATACTATCCATGAACCGGGATGAATCTGCAAGTGAATTGGCAGGCTGCGCTGGGGATTGTAGAGTGTAAGCCCCGACTCTTCCTTCACAGGTATCTCATAAGCCCCTTCATTAAACAAAAAAGTACCCATTCCCTTTAACACGAAATGAAACTGCATCACACCGTTGTTCAAATCCCTGTTGATAACCTGCACGGTTTCAGTATCGTTTTTAAAACGCATACAGATAAAATCATCTTCCAAAATTACATCTTCCTGAGTTCTCATAGCGTTATTTTTATTTCTTGTTTAAAACTCTTTTCCCAAACCATTCTATTTAGAATTATTCTAAATTTCATTCCCGCAATATTCTTTAACGTCAACAAATATAGGACTTTTTGAAAAAATACCGTTAGGAAAACCCAAAAAATAACTTTGGATCAAAATTAGTCCCTACAGCGTTATTTTTATTCAATAATAGCCGCTAAATTTGTAGTGTTTTATTATGATTGGGATACGAATGGAACAAAACAACAAACCAAAACCATATCATTTTTATGTTGTGGGGCTGAATTATAAAAAAGCTGATGCTGAAACCAGAGGAAAATTCAGTTTGAGCGATGAAGCTAAATCAACATTACTCGACCAGGCACGTCTTGAAGGGATTCCTTCCCTTATGGCCATTTCCACTTGTAATAGAACCGAACTTTACGGCTTTGCAGAACATCCGTTCCAGCTGATTTCCCTGCTGTGCAAATACAGCAACGGTACGGTTGAAGATTTCCAGCGTGTAGCTTATGTGCATAAGGGCAATGAAGCCGTAGGCCACCTTTTTAAAGTGGGTACGGGAATGGACAGCCAGATTCTCGGAGATTTTGAAATCATCAGCCAGGTAAAAACAGGCTTTACGGTTGCACGTGAAAAAGGTCTTACTAACAATTACTTCGAACGACTTGTAAATTCAGTCATTCAGGCAAGCAAGCGCATTAAGAACGAAACGGAAATCAGCACGGGAGCAACTTCTGTATCTTTTGCTTCGGTTCACTATATCTTAAAAAATGTTGCCGACATCAATGAAAAGAATATTCTGCTTTTCGGAACAGGCAAAATTGGTCGGAATACCTGTGAAAACCTTGTAAAACATACAAAGAACAACCAGATCACGCTCATTAACCGCACCAGGGATAAAGCGCAGAAAATTGCAGGTAAGTTTAACCTTATCGTAAAGGACTATGCTGATCTGCAGGCCGAAATCCAGAAAACGGATGTCCTCATTGTGGCAACGGGAGCCCAGAATCCTACGATTGACAAGGAGCTCTTAAACCTTAAGAAACCCTTGCTTATTCTGGATTTGTCAATCCCCAAAAACGTGAACCCTGATGTGCTTGAACTTCCCGGAGTAACGCTCATTCATCTGGATACGCTTTCGCAAATGACAGATGACACCCTTGAGAACCGCAAAAAGTATGTTCCGGAAGCCCTGGCGATCATTGAAGACATAAAGAACGAATTTGTTACGTGGACACAGGCAAGAAAATTCGCCCCTACCATCCATGCCTTAAAATCCAAACTTGAGGAAATCAAATTAAATGAATTAAACTACCATAAAAAGAAGTTCAACAACTTTGATGAAGAACAGGCCGATTTAATCAGCAGCCGTATTATTCAGAAAATCACAACGCATTTCGCAAATCATCTCAAACACGAGGAAACTGAAGTAGATGAAAGTATTGAATGGATTGAAAAGGTATTCCAATTAGAATCTGTTAAAAATGGATAAAATTATAAGAATCGGCACGCGCGACAGCGAACTTGCCCTATGGCAGGCTCATACCGTTGAAAAAAAGCTCAACGACCTGGGCTATAAAACCGAAATCGTAGCGGTTAAGTCTGATGGTGATATTATTTTAGATAAACCATTATACGAACTGGGCATTACAGGCGTGTTCACAAAAACGCTGGATGCTGCAATGATTTCGGGAAAAATCGACATTGCCGTGCATTCCATGAAAGATGTTCCTACAGCGCTGCCACACGGAATAGTGCAGGCAGCCGTCCTCACCCGGGCCAACACGCTTGATATCCTTATTCCCAAAACAGACACGCATTTTTTAGAAACCGCCGGAACTATTGCAACAGGCTCACTACGCCGCAAGGCACAATGGCTTAACAGGTATCCCGATCACAAAGTTGAAGATTTGCGTGGAAACGTAAATACACGACTTCAAAAACTAAGAGACAACAACTGGGACGGTGCCATTTTTGCCGCTGCCGGATTAGAGAGAATCAACCTGAAACCCGGAAAATTTATCAACCTCGACTGGATGATCCCTGCTCCGGCTCAGGGTGCTATGGTAATAGTAGCAATGGCGGATGACGATGCTGTTCTGGATGCCGTAGCCCATTTAAACGATATTGAAGCAGAAATCACAACCTACATAGAACGACAGTTTTTACGGATTCTTGAAGGAGGCTGTACAGCTCCGATAGGTGCCATTGCCAAATACAACGAACACGACGACACCCTTTACTTCAAAGGTTCCCTGTTCTCTCTTGACGGACAGCAGAAATTTGAAGTGGAAAAGGTGGTTCCCATTGAAGAATGGAAAAAGCTCGGTTTTTATGCAGCAAAAGAACTGCTCGACAATGGAGGTGCCTTCCTGATGGAAGAGCTCAAAAAACAAATAAGTAAATAAACCTTTTTAAGGTTATTTGAATACAATCATGAACGCACCTATCTGCATTCTTTCTACGAAAAAATTACGAAGCAATCAAAGACAATTTCTAACGAATGCCGGTTTCTCCGTAATAGAAGCAGATTTTATAAGCATCAGCCCGGTTCCGTTCCGCCTTAAACACCTGCCCAACCTGTTGCTTTTCACCTCGCAGAATGCTGTAGAAAGTGTTCTAAGAAATGAAAAAGCAGGAGATTTAAAACAAATTCCTTCCGTATGTGTAGGCACCAAGACAAGGCAGCTGCTCGAGGATAACGGCTTTAGCGTACTGGCCTGCAAGCCGTATGCCACAGAGCTCAAAACCGTGATTGAAAATTCGTTCAGACAAAGTACAATTGCTTTTTTTTCGGGTAATATCAGGAGCAACGTACTGCCCGATGCCATGACCCGTTCAGGTATTCCTTTCGAGGAATATACTGTTTACAAAAACAGTGAAAGACCGGTACGGATTGAGGCTAAAACAGACGGCATCCTTTTTTTCAGTCCTTCCGGAGTACGAAGCTACATGAAAGAGAATGCGCTTTCCGGCCAGATGTGCTTCTGTATAGGAACAACAACGGCCGAAGCCTTAAAGATGTCTTCCGGCCATATCGTCACCGCAAAACAGCAGACAGTTGAAAGCGTTATTATTCAGTGTATCAAACATTATAAAAAATAAATCTGCAGTAAAATGATATTGCAGCAAGTAAATAAAACCAACATGTTAAAAAACGATTTATTCTTAAGAGCATTAAAGGGAGAAAGTGTAGAACGTCCGCCAGTTTGGATGATGCGTCAGGCCGGAAGATATTTACCTGAATTCCGGGCTTTGCGTGACAAATATGATTTTTTCACGCGTTGCAGAATGCCTGAAATTGCTGCAGAGATAACCGTTCAGCCCATCCGCATTGTAAAACCGGATGCTGCTATTTTATTTTCGGATATACTGGTAGTTCCCCAGGCCATGAACATCGAAGTACAGATGAAAGAAAACGTGGGCCCATGGCTTCCTAACCCTATTCGCACAGCCGCAGCCGTAGAACAGGTAATTGTACCCGATATTGAGGAAACGCTCGGATATGTTATGGAAGCGATAAAAGTAACAAAGCAGATGCTTAACGATGAAGTCCCTCTTATCGGTTTTGCCGGTTCGCCATGGACCATTTTCTGCTATGCCGTTGAAGGAAAAGGATCGAAAAGTTTTGATACAGCCAAGGGATTCTGCTTTTCACAACCCAAAGCCGCTCATGCGCTGTTACAGAAGATCACAGATACCACCATTGCCTATCTCAGGGAAAAGGTAAAGGCAGGTGTGAATGCCGTACAGATTTTTGATTCCTGGGGAGGTATGCTCTCTCCTGCTGACTATCAGGAATTCTCATGGCAATATATCAATCAGATTGTAGAAGCCCTATCCGAAGTAACGGAAGTTATTGTTTTCGGTAAAGGCTGCTGGTTCGCTTTGGGCGATATGGCTAAATCCAAAGCATCTGCCCTTGGTGTCGACTGGACATGTTCACCAAAAAATGCACGGATGTTTGCCGGAAATGATATAACGTTACAGGGTAATTTTGACCCTTCACGCTTATTGTCCCCGATTCCAACCATTAAAAAAATGGTTCATGAAATGATTGATGAATTTGGAAAAGACAGGCTGGTAGTAAATCTTGGCCACGGAATTTTACCCAATATTCCCGTAGACCATGCCAAAGCATTTATTGAAGCTGTTAAAGAATACTCAATTAAATAAACAATTTTAAGGATGCAGGTTTTAAGCAAATATATCATTGAAGAGATTAAAAAAAGTATTTTTATGATCACAAGTATATTGCTTCGATCAGGTGCAGAGTCCTTATCTTTTTTCAATATTACAAGCTTCAGTCCTATCCGGGCCGTTGTTAACGACTTGTCCAGTTCGGTATCTGAACTGGATGATTCATTTTTAGTGATTTAGATTTGTATCATTCCGTAAAGAAATAAAACATGCTTACAGCAGGAAAACAAAGTGAGGAAGAACAACGGCTCAATGCCATCCTACAACGCCTATCGGGTATAACCTTTGTCCCGGAAAACTGGAACGAATCCGATTTCTGGACCACATTATCGGAAACCGGCTACTCAAAAGAAGAAGTCCTTGATCAGTCTGCGGAACGACTTTTCAGGAAATTCACCGATTCGCAGTGGACATGGGAACAGGTGGAAAAACTCGCTGACATCCTGGTTGCTCTTGCTTCAAAACAATCAGATGAGGCTATAAAATCACGTGCCCGTGAGTTGTACCTCTTCATCCAGTCCGAAAGCAAAATGTTCTCTTTTAACATCATGAATAAGCTAAATAATTTAAAATAATGAAGGAAAAATTTTATCAATACATCCAACAGCTACAGGATAAGATCACTTCAAAACTGCAGGCCATCGACGGTACCGCAAGATTTCAGGAAGATGCATGGGAACGTCCTGAAGGCGGTGGAGGGCGTACACGCGTGATTGAAAACGGTGCTGTTTTCGAAAAAGGAGGTGTCAACATATCAGCCGTGCACGGTGCCCTACCCGAAACCATGCAAAAAATGTTCCAGGTAGGTGACGTAGATTTCTTTGCCTGCGGGTTAAGCCTTGTGATTCATCCTAAAAGCCCGATGGTACCAACGGTACATGCAAACTGGAGGTATTTTGAAATGTACGACAAAGCAGGAACCAAGGTAGGCTCATGGTTTGGCGGAGGACAGGATTTAACACCCTATTACCTTTTTGAAGAAGATGCCCGTCATTTTCACGAGGTATGTAAAAAAGCCTGTGATGCACACAGTCCTGAATTCTACCCCAGATACAAAAAACTTTGCGATGAATATTTCTGGAATTCACACAGGAGCGAAGCAAGGGGTATCGGTGGGCTTTTCTTTGATCACCTTCAGGAATCATCCGAAAGATCAATGGAAGACTGGTACAATTTCGTAACCGGTGTAGGAGACAGCTTTTTGGATGCTTACGCACCTATTGTGGAACGCACCAAAAACCTTCCGTATACTCCACAACACCGTACGTGGCAGGAAATACGCAGAGGACGTTATGTAGAGTTTAATCTCGTACATGATAAAGGTACCCTTTTCGGATTGAAAACAAACGGACGCATCGAGTCTATCCTTATGAGCCTGCCGCCACAAGTTCAGTGGATCTATGATCACCAGCCGCAAAAAGGTTCCGAAGAGGAACGTTTGACGGAAATCCTGAAGCAGCCTGTAGATTGGGCTTAAGACCAGTATATACCCTTCAGATCATATAAATGTTTAACCGCTGGAGCTGTCCGGCAAAAAATAAAAAAAATGTTTCCATTACACAGAGGAAGAAGATTAAGAGTCAATGCATCGATCAGAAGTTTGGTCCGGGAAACCACTTTAAGCCCTTCCGACTTCATGTTTCCGATGTTTGTGGCAGAGGGCGAAAACGTACAGGTTGAAATTCCGTCTATGCCCGGTATTTACCGTTATTCGGTAGATTTACTCGTTAAAGAAATCAGGGAACTCTTCAGCCTGGGTATACGCGCGGTAAACCTTTACGTTAAGGCAAGTGAAGAGGTTAAGGACAACACCGGAAAAGAGGCATGGAATCCCGACGGACTCATGCAGAAAGCTATACGCGCAGTTAAAGCTGCCTGCCCTGAAATGATCGTTATGCCCGATGTTGCGCTTGATCCTTATTCTATATACGGACATGACGGCATCATCAAAAACGGAGATATCGAAAACGATTCTACGGTTGAAGCCTTAGTAAAAATGGCTGTGTCACATGCACAGGCCGGAGCAGATTTTGTTGCTCCTTCCGACATGATGGACGGGCGTATCCTGCGCCTGCGCGAAGGCCTGGATGCGGCAGGTTTTCACCATGTGGGTATTATGAGTTATTCAGCCAAATATGCATCTGCCTATTACGGGCCGTTCAGAGATGCACTTGATTCTGCCCCCAAACAAACAGGTGAAATCGTTCCCAAAGACAAGAAAACGTACCAGATGGATTACGCCAACAGGCTCGAGGCCATTAAAGAGGCGCTCTGGGATGTGGAAGAAGGCGCCGATATGGTAATGGTAAAGCCGGGAACAGCCTACCTGGACATCGTGCGTGAAGTCAAGGATGCCGTAAACGTTCCGGTTTGTGTATACCATGTATCCGGGGAATACGCCATGATTAAGGCCGCTGCCGAAAAAGGATGGCTCGATAACGACCAGATAATGATGGAACAGCTTATGTGCATAAAACGTGCGGGAGCAAGCCTGATTTCGACCTATTTTGCAAAAGAAGCTGCCATTATACTTAATAAAAAATAATCATGAAGAAAATTTTGTTTATGGCACTGATGACCGCGGCATTGGTCTCATGCGGTAAAAAAGAGGAACAGAAAGAATCTCTGTATCCCGAAGATGTGGCAACGACACTAAGTCCTGAACAAAAGCTGGTTCAGGATGGTAAGGCGCTGTTCGAAAGCAACAAAGCCGCCTGCTTTTCGTGCCACGTACCCGATAAAAAAATCGTAGGTCCAAGCATTAAGGACATTGCCACTGCTTATAAGGAAAAAAACGGGAATATGGTGGCTTTTTTACGCAAGAAGGCCGATCCTATAGTAGATCCTTCCCAGTACAATGTTATGGAAACCAATTTTGCTATCCTCAAAACAATGAGCGATGAAGAAATTAAATCGCTCGAGGCCTATATCATGAGTACTATAAAATAGAAAAAGAGACGCTTTTGCGTCTCTTTTTTTATGTACTACTTAATACCGTATATCATCGGGTATTTCACAGACCGGTATAGGCAGCATCTTATGCTGGTTTATTGTATTAAGTCTCCGGTATATCTTAAATACCTCCAGTTCTCTCCCTGTAAAATCAGATTCCGATTTTCCCTGTTCGAATGCCCGCATGGCAGCTTCAAGTTCATCGTAGCTGGCCCCGAGCTGGTCTTCGTCAGAACGGTCGTCTCCAAACAGTCCGTCGGTAGGTTTAGCCTTTATAATGCTACCTGAAACCCCGAGATACGAGGCAAGAATTCGCACTTCCGATTTCATAAGGTCGGCAATCGGGCTGATGTCTACACCACCATCACCGTACTTCGTATAAAAACCGACTCCGAAATCCTCTACCTTATTACCGGTTCCTACTACGAGCGCCCTATGGATTCCGGCAAAATAATAAAGCGTTGTCATACGCAATCTTGCCCTCGTATTGGCCAATGTCAGGTTTAACAGGGCGGTATCCCCTATTTCGGGCAGGGTCTGCTTCAACAGGTCAAAGGCCGGCGTAAGATCGGCTTTGCTACTGCTTACATTGCCGTATTTTCCTTTGAGGAACGCAATATGCTCCTGTGCACGCGAAACCTGGCTCTCTGCCTGATGGATCGGCATTTCAACACAAAGTGTTGGCAAACCTGTTTCGGCACACAGCGTAGATACCAGGGCCGAATCGATACCCCCTGAAATCCCCACCACAAAACCTTCTACCCGCGCGTTAACAGCATATGTTTTTAACCAGTTTACTATGTAACCTGCGATTTTTTCAGAATTTACAGCATTATACTCCATTGCAAAATTTGATTAACTATATTTGTGAACTAAAATTATAAAATCTAGCGTTTTTAACGATGAAAAACACGTTTTATTTGCTTGTATGTTCTGTTATCCTGTTTGCATGTAATAAAAAAGCACAGGTAAACGATGCCGTCCTTAAGATCCCCGTGGATGTAAAAATAGAACGGTTCGACCAGGAGTTCATGAAGTCTACACCCGGTAATTTTGCCGAGTTAAAACAGAAGTATCCTTTTCTGCTTGGCGGAAACACTCCGGATTCTGTATGGCTGCACAAAAAAAACGACACTCTATTCCGGGAGCTCTTCAGCGAGACACAGAAAGAATTCACAGACCTTACCAAACTAGAAGCTGATCTTAAACTGCTGTTTCAGCATATAAAGTATTACTATCCCAACGAACATCCCGGAAAGGTTGTTACAATTCTTTCGGAAGTAGATATTATGAACCGCGCCCTTTATGCCGATTCTGTTTCTATTATTTCTCTCGACACCTACCTTGGCAAAGACCACCGGTTTTATACGGATTTCGATTCGTATATGCTGCCCGATTTTGAACCTCAAAGAATCACGGTTGATCTCGCAGAAAATTTTGCTTCTCAGAAAATTGCTCCGCCCCAGGACCGTTCGTTTCTGGCACAGATGGTTTTCTGGGGCAAGATTATGTACGTAAAGGAACTGCTGCTGCCCAACGTACCGGACGCCCTGAAAATGAATTATTCAGAAGCACAGTTTAAATGGATGGAAACAAATGAAGCCCAGGTGTGGAAATACTTTGTAGAAAACAAATACCTGTTCAGCAACGATCCCAAGCTGGTGGCCCGTTTCATACAGCGCGCTCCCTTTTCTAAATTTTACCTGGAGCTCGACAGGGAGTCTCCGGGAAGCACCGGTATTTATATCGGATGGCAGATTGTGCGTTCCTATATGAAAAATAATAACGTAACTTTGCAGGAGCTGGCATTAAAAGATGCCAAAACAATTTTTGATGAATCTAAATACAAACCTAAAAAGTAATGGCCAATCATACTTCAGAAATTAAAATTAAGATTGAACTGGACGAGAACAAGGTTCCGGATACGATCCGCTGGACGGCAAAAGACGGTGGTGTAAATAATGAAGAAGCAAAAGCCGTATTGCTGTCCCTGTGGGACAGCAAAGTACAGGAAACCCTGCGCATAGATTTGTGGACAAAAGAAATGCCCGTAGATGAAATGAAGGTGTTTTTCCACCAGACACTGGTAGCAATGGCAGATACGTTTGAACGTGCCACCGACGATACTAAAATGAGTGAAACCATGCGCGATTTCTGTGCCTATTTTGCAGAAAAACTGGAGCTTCATAAAAAATAAAATTAAAAATCGTTTGAAATCAAACGATTTTTTTTTATTTTAACTGTATCATCAATACAACAATTATGAATACAGTTGCACAGAACAGAAAATACGCATTGATGGGTTTATTTATAGGATTGGCCGTCTTACTTTACTGGATCAGCGTCCATTCCTTTAATGTATACGATTATGCTGTAATGGGGGCAGTATACGAAATGACGGCACTGCTTACTTTGGCAGCGACCTTTATACTACCCGTCTTTATTTTGGTTCTGGCTATAACCAACAGGTTCAGGATTCACCCTGTACATTACATCAGCCTGGGAATCCTCTGCATCACCATCCTGTTATTGCTGACCGTTTTCAACAACTGATTACCTTAATTTCATCCCAAACCCTATACCGGCGACCCATTTCCCGTTTAACGAAGCGGTTTTGGAATTGTAATACAAAGGTATCTGCACGGCTGCTTTTTTATACACAAATGTAATTCCCATACCCAGGTTGGGTGTCACAAAGGCATTCTTCACCGCCGATCGGTCTTCTTTAAACCTCAGCGACGGCAACATTCCGATCATGATTCTGGAATTTCCGGATGTATAGGCCAGATTGGGACCGGCAAAATTCAGAAACCCGCCTTTACCTGCATATCCGGCCATCACTATACCGTCAAACAGGCCAAATTTAATCCCGCTTTCCTGGGCAACGGCAGCAACACCAGACAACATTACGATAAAGATTAAAACATATTTTTTCATTGTTTTTGCGGCAAAACTAACAAATACCGTTTCTGTGCAATAACAACCGTAATAAACCCTAGGAGGAATGTAACGAAAAACTGTTTTTCTGCAATTAAAAAAGTTTCCCATAGGGAAACTTTCTATATAAATCCGTTATTCTTAAAAATATCCTGATTGATCTGGTCGATATAATTCAGCACCTCATCTTTCCCCGTTCCGTCTTCACTTGACGTAACGAAATACGGAGGTATCTCTTCCCAGCCGTTTGCCAGCAATGCTTTTTTATAAGCTGCAATATGCTTCTGGACAGAACCTTTACTGATTTTATCGGCCTTGGTAAAAACAATACCGAAGGGTACCCCGTTTTCCCCGAGGTAATTAATGAACTCAAGGTCAATCTTCTGTGCTTCGTGCCGTATGTCAACCAAAACAAATGCGCTTACAAGCTGCTCGCGTTTCTCGAAATACTCTGTAATGAATTTCTGAAACGTTGACTTGGTCGACTTCGAAACCTTTGCATAACCATATCCCGGTAAATCGACCAAAAACCAGTTACTGTTGATCTTAAAATGGTTGATCAGCTGTGTTTTCCCCGGTTTGCTCGATGTTTTTGCGAGGTTTTTGTTGTTCGTCAACATATTGATCAATGACGATTTACCCACGTTTGACCGGCCTATGAATGCATATTCCGGAATCGGCTCATTGGGGCATTTTTTCACATCAGAATTACTAACGATAAATTCAGCTGTATTGATCTTCATCTTATCTTATGTTACGTTTTTCAAACCATTGATCCAGGATCGAATTGAACTCATCAGGATGTTCCATCATGGCAGCATGACCACATTTATCGATCCAGTATAAATCGGAATCAGGCAGCAATTCATGGAATTCTTCTGCTACATCCGGAGGTGTTACCTTATCGTTTCTGCCCCATATGATACATGTTTGCGTATGCATTTTTGGAAGATCCTTTGCCATGTTATGACGTATGGCACTTTTGGCTATGGTAAGCGTTTTTATGAGTTTCATCCGGTCGTTTACCGTATTGAAAACATCATCAACTATTTCTTTGGTAGCCACAGCCGGGTCGTAAAATACATCCTCGGCCTTCTTCTTTATGAATTCGTAATCGCCACGGCGCGGATAAGAATCTCCCATAGCGCTTTCATACAAGCCCGAGCTTCCCGTTATAACAAGGGCTTCAACCGTTTCAGGATGCATTTTCGCATAATAAAGTGCAATGTGTCCTCCAAGCGAATTCCCCAGCAGAATAACCTTTTCAAACTTTTTATGCTTAATAAAGTCATTTACGAATTTTGCAAATGCCTTTACATTTGTTTTTAAGATATTCAGCGTGTATATAGGTAATTCGGGTAACACAACTTTATATCCTTTTTTGGGAAAGTAATCGGAGACCCCGTCAAAATTACTCAGTCCTCCCATTAAGCCATGTAAAATAATAATCGGTGTACCTTCACCAATTTCAACATACCTGAATTTACCTTCTTCTTTTATATTTCGCTCCATATATGCGATTGTCAATTCGTACAAATATACGATATTAATAAAATTTCGTGTAAAATTAAAGTGGTTTTATTAACATTTATAATTTAACAACCTACGGTATGACGATTCTTAATCTGAAATAATTAGTAAAAAATCATCAAAAAATGAATACCCATTTCACATAAAGCTAAAATATTTTTAACGGTTTACAAAAAATACCTAAAAATATTTACAAACTCAAAATCAACAACTTACAACACCCTCTCAAGATTCCAAAAACTTTTCAACAAAGTGGTAAAAAGTGGTAGAAAGTGGTAAAATTTTACTTACTTTTGTTTTGTTAAACATCTCTAACAGGATTTTATGCAACCGATTGTAGGTACATATGAATGCAAAATCGACACCAAAGGAAGGGTGCTGATACCTGCTGCCTTAAAAAAACAACTGGTTGCCATCGGGGATGGTTTTGTATTAAAACGCTCAGTTTATGAGAAATGCGTAGAGCTATGGCCGATGAATGAATGGAACATCATGCTCGAAAAGCTCAACGGTTTAAACCGTTTTAACCGCAAGGCCGACACCTTTATCCGCAAATTCATGGCGGGTGTAAAAATTGTGGAAATAGATGAAGCCGGGCGCCTGCAGATGAGCAAAGATCTCGTAGAATTTGCAAACATTTCCAAAGATGTGGTGTTTTCTTCAAAAATCAATCTCATTGAAATATGGGATAAGGATTTATATGAACAAATTGTAAATGACGATGAAACTGACTTCGGTGATTTAGCAGAAGAAGTCATGGGAGGAATAGATAATTATGGAGCATAACGAATACGAATATCATAATCCGGTCCTTTTAAAGGAAACAGTAGACGGACTTAATATAAAACCCGACGGAATTTATGTGGACGTGACCTTTGGTGGTGGCGGACATTCGAGAGAAATTCTGCGCAGGCTTGGTCCGAACGGAAAACTTTTTGCCTTTGACCAGGATACCGATGCACTGGAAAATGCGATTGATGACGAACGTTTTGTGCTCATCAATGAAAACTTCCGTTTCATCAAACGCTTTTTAAGAGTTTACGGGATCAAGGAAGTTGATGGGATTTTGGGCGATTTCGGCGTTTCTTCGCACCAGTTCGATGTGGCAGAAAGAGGCTTTTCGACACGGTTTGACGCAGCTCTGGACATGCGCATGAACCAGAACGGCAACTTATCCGCTTATGAAGTGGTAAACGATTATGACGAATCGGAATTAAGCCGTTTGTTCTTTAATTACGGAGAACTCAACAATGCAAGAGGGCTTGCGGCTGCCATTGTAACGGCGCGCAAAGAACAGCCCATCAAAAATACGGAACAGCTTAAAAAGGTACTGGGACGTTTTTTACCGGCGCATAAGAGCAATAAGATACTGGCACAGATTTACCAGGCCATACGCATAGAGGTAAATCAGGAAATAGATGTTCTTAAAGAGTTTCTTGAACAATCTCTTGAACTTTTAAAACCCGGCGGCAGGCTCAGCGTGATTTCCTATCACTCTCTTGAGGACCGTCTTGTAAAAAGGTTCGTAAAGAACGGCATGTTTGAAGGAGAACCGGAACGCGACCTGTTCGGGAAATATGAAGTTCCTTTCAGCACTATCGGGAAACTAATCGTTCCCGACGAAGAAGAAATCAACAGAAACAACAGGGCACGAAGTGCCAAATTAAGAATAGCAGAAAAGAAATAATATGGGGTTGAATAGTATAATAAAAGCTAAATTTTTGGTTGAGGGGCAATCATTGAAAAATTGGCTTTTCATTATATATGTTGTTTTCTGGACGCTGGTTCTTATTGCCAACAATCACTTTTACGAACAAAAAATGATGAAGGCAAAAGACCTCACGGAACAGGTGAAGGAGCTGCGGTCGGAGTTTGTTGACAAAAGATCGGAACTCATGCAGTTGCGGATGGAGTCAAACATATCCAAGCAGATGGAACCTTTTGCGATATATCCTTCTTCGGTACCCCCGAAAAAGATAAAAGTAGTGGTTGAAAAACAAAAAAAATGGTATGAGATATGGGATTAGCGAAGAAAAGCGAAAATAATCGTATCTATTTCGTATTCTTTGGAATGCTGGCCATAGGCATTGCCATTTTTGCCAAAATGAGCATCATACAGTTCAAAGAAGGTGATCAGTGGCGCAGCAAGGCGGACAGCCTTACCATCAAGGATGAAATCATACCGGCAAACAGAGGGAACATCTACTCTGCAGACGGAAGCCTTCTCGCAACCTCAATTCCCAAATACACGGTTTTTTTCGACCCGTCTTCACCTTCTGATGAAAATTTCGAAAAGTATATCCGTGGTTTCTCGGATTCGCTTGCAGCCTTTATCCCCAAAAAGTCGGCCGGAGCATATGAAGCCTATTTCCGCAAAGCGAGGTCACATAAAAAACGTTACATACATATAGCGACCAAATTAAGCTATACACAATATATGAAACTGAAATCCTTCCCCCTGTTCAACCTGGGAAAATACAAAGGAGGAATGATTGTGAACCAGGTACATGTACGCGAATATCCAATGGGAATGATTGCCAACCGCACAATAGGTTATGAGCGCATCAACGATGACAAGACAATTACACGCAAAGGAATTGAAGCAGCATTTACCGATTATCTTACAGGAAAAGAAGGAAAGAGAAAGGTACAGAAAATGTCGAAAAACCTTTGGAAACCGATACACGACGAAAACGAGATCGATCCAAAAGACGGCTACGACATCACCACGACCATTGATGTATACATTCAGGATATTGCACATCACGCATTATTGAGTTCTTTGGAATATTATGAGGCCGACCACGGTACGGTAGTGGTTATGGAAACCAATACAGGGCAGGTAAAGGCCATTTCCAATCTCGGGAAAATAGGCGACGGATCCTATCGTGAAACCGTTAACTATGCTGTGCTGGAGCGCCATGACCCGGGTTCTACCTTTAAACTGGCCTCTTACCTTGCATTGCTCGACGATGGAAAAGCCGATACTTCTTCCATATACGATACACATGGAGGGATTGTCTCTTTCTCGGGACGCCAGGTACGCGATTCAAACCGCAGGGGGTACGGGAAGATTTCCCTGGCCCGGGGCTTTGAAGTCTCGTCCAATACAGTAGTAACACAGGCAGTTTACAAGGCGTATAAAGATCACCCTAAGGACTTCACCGATAAAATGAAAAAATTAGGCTTTAATGCTACATTAGGACTCGATTTAAAAGGTGAACCTAAATCTTACATCCCTGTTCCCGGGGACAGGAACTGGAGCAAGATTGCATTACCGTGGATGGCATACGGCTACGGTATACTTGTAACACCGTTGCAAACCCTGACGCTTTACAATGCTGTTGCCAATAACGGCGAAATGGTAAAACCTCAGTTTGTAAAGGAAATACGCGATGTAAACCAGGTTATCAAAACCTTCGACAAGGAAGTGCTGAATCCCCAGATAGCCAAACCAAGGGTTATAAGCGAAATGCAGACCATTATGAAAAACGTCGTGCTCAGAGGTACGGGAAAAGGATTGCTGTCGCACGATTTCTCCATGGCCGGTAAAACGGGAACCGCACAGATGAACTACGGAAAATCCGGGGGGATGTATTATGCCTCATCATTCGTCGGCTATTTTCCTGCCGATAATCCGAAGTATTCCTGTATCGTTGTCATTCACCGTCCTACCAAACACAGTTATTACGGCGGGGATGTGGCCGGTCCGGTATTTAAAAGGATTGCGCAGAAAATATTTACAGATGTGCCTTCCCTGAAAGAAATCCGGAACATTGAAACCCCGTCACAGGCAGCACAGAAAGGATACAAAAAATATTATGCAGAAGTGAAACAGTCGGGCAGTCTCATGCCGGACGTTAAGGGGCTACCTGCAATGGATGCTGTAGCGCTGCTTGAAAATTTAGGGCTCAGGGTTCATACCGTAGGATTTGGAAAGGTTTCAAAACAATCCGTTGCATCGGGACAAAAAATAACAAAACAACAAATTATCACATTAGAATTAAGTTGAAAAAATTAAAAGACATATTATACAGGGTATCAATAGATGCTGTAAGAGGGACTACCGATCTGGTAATCTCAGACCTTGTCTTTGATTCCCGCAAAGTAACCGAAAGCAGCGTGTTCATAGCACTGAAAGGAACGCTTTCAAACGGTCATGAATTCATTGACAAAGCAATAGCTTCCGGAGCAACGGCCATTATCCACGAACAGGATCCCGATCAGTACACGGAAGGGATTACATATGTAAAAGTTTCCGATGCCAACGATGCCCTGGCCCATATGGCTGCCAACTTTTACGACAATCCTTCCAGCCGGCTAACACTGGTGGGTGTAACGGGAACCAATGGAAAAACAACCATCACAACCCTTCTTCACCAATTGTTTACAAAGGCCGGATACAAAGTTGGTTTACTGTCTACGGTAAAGATCCTTATCGGGGAAGATGAATATGCTGCAACGCATACCACCCCCGACTCCTTAACCATTAACCGTTATCTGAACCAGATGGCGGAAGAAGGATGCAGTTACTGCTTTATGGAAGCCAGTTCCCACGGAATTGCTCAGAAACGCACTGCCGCCCTGAATTTTAAAGGGGGGATATTTACCAACTTATCGCACGATCATTTAGATTATCATAAAACATTTGCAGAGTATCGTAATGTAAAAAAAACATTTTTTGATTCACTCGCTAAAACCTCTTTTGCCATCACCAACGCAGATGATAAAAATGGTGCATACATGTTGCAAAACAGCTCTGCAAAAAAAATAAGTTACGGCATACAGAACGTCGCAGACATCAACGGAAAAATCATTGAAAGTCAGTTCGACGGTATGTTGCTTAACATCAACAACCATGAAGTATGGGTACAGCTCATAGGTAAATTCAATGCATCAAACCTTCTGGCTATTTACGCAACGGCCATAGAGCTGGGACTCACACAGGATGAAGTACTGCTGCATCTGAGTACCCTGCGCAGCGTTTCGGGCCGTTTCCAGTTCATTGTATCCAAAACAAAGGTCACAGCCATTATAGATTATGCGCATACGCCTGATGCACTTGAAAATGTTTTAAAAACCATAGCAGAAATCAGAACCTACAATGAACAGCTGGTTACCGTTGTGGGGTGCGGCGGGAACCGTGACAAAGAAAAACGTCCCGTTATGGCGCGTATTGCAACCGAAATGAGCGATACCGTCATTTTCACATCAGACAATCCAAGAGACGAGGATCCGTATGTGATTCTCCAGGAAATGGAAGCCGGAGTCGAAGCACAGAACACCAATCGTTTCATAACGATTGAAAACCGTCACCAGGCCATTAAAACGGCCTGTAAAATGGCAAAAGAAGGCGACATCATCCTCATTGCCGGAAAAGGACACGAAGATTACCAGGAAATCAAAGGAGTGAAACACCATTTCAACGATTTAGAAGAAGTCATCCATTATTTAAACGAATACAATAAGTAAAACATGTTATACTACTTATTAAAATATCTAGACTCGATATTCGACTTCCCAGGAGCCGCACTATATCAATTCATTACATTCCGCTCGGGAATCGCATTCATCCTGTCGCTGCTTATCTCCACGATTTTCGGGAAAAAGATTATTTCCTATCTGCGCAAACAGCAGATCGGTGAAACCGTAAGGGAATTAGGTCTCGAGGGACAGAACGAAAAAGCCGGAACCCCGACGATGGGAGGTGTTATCATCATAATGGCAACACTTATCCCCGTTTTACTGCTTGCGAGGCTGGAAAACATCTATGTACTGGTACTCATACTTACCACCATATGGATGGGAGTAATCGGTTTTCTCGATGATTACATTAAAGTATTTAAAAAAGACAAGGAAGGCTTAAAGGGTCGTTTTAAAGTAGTGGGCCAGATCGGCCTGGGGCTTATCGTAGGAGCCATTTTCTATTTTCACCCAAATGTAACAGTACGCGACACCCCGAGTATTCTGCTCGAAACCGGAGTTACAAGCAAATTCGATATCAAATCCACAGCCACGACCATACCGTTCTTCAAGGATAATGAATTTAATTACGGGCAGTTGATTTCGTGGATGGGCGAAGGATACGAAGACTATGTATGGCTTATTTTCATTCCCATTGTCATATTCATTGTTACGGCAGTTTCAAACGGTGCCAACCTTACAGACGGAATTGACGGACTTGCAGCCGGAACCTCAGCCATAACGGTCGTCGCCCTGGGGATTTTTGCATTTGTTTCGGGTAACTTCATCTTTGCGAATTACCTCAACATAATGTACATCCCCAATTCAGGTGAAATGACGGTGTTCATAGCCGCATTTGTAGGTGCACTCGTCGGCTTCCTCTGGTATAACGCCTATCCAGCCCAGGTTTTTATGGGTGATACTGGAAGTTTGACAATTGGAGGAGTCATTGCAGTACTGGCTATTGCAGTGCGCAAGGAAATGCTTATCCCTGTGTTGTGCGGTATTTTTCTTGCCGAAAATTTATCCGTTGTTTTACAGATCAGTTATTTTAAATACACGAAAAAGAAATATGGAGAAGGAAGGCGTATTTTACTCATGTCTCCATTGCATCACCACTACCAGAAAAAAGGTTATCACGAAAGCAAGATTGTAACGCGTTTCTGGATTGTAGGTGTTTTTCTTGCCATTTTCTGTGTAGTTTCATTAAAACTAAGATAAGATGCGGTTGGTTATTTTAGGCGCCGGAGAAAGCGGCACGGGTACAGCACTGCTGGGAAAGCAAAAAGGATATGAAGTTTTCGTTTCCGATTTCGGAACCATTGCCCCCGTTTACCAGAACATACTCGAAGAGGCCGGCATTGAATGGGAACAGCAACAGCATACCGAATCAAAAATAACAGCTGCCGACCTGGTTGTCAAAAGTCCGGGAATCCCAGACAAAGCCCCTATTGTAAAAAAGCTTAGAGAAAATGGGGTAAGGGTTATTTCCGAAATTGAATTCGTCTATGCTTTTGCCCAAAACACCACTGTAGGAATTACGGGAAGCAACGGAAAAACCACCACAACACTGCTTACCTATCACCTGCTGAAACAGGCCGGTTTAAACGTAGGACTGGCAGGCAACATAGGGGAAAGCTACGCAAAGCAGGTAGCAGAGTATCCCGAAAGACTATACGTCCTGGAACTCAGCAGCTTTCAGCTTGACGGAAACATCGATTACCGCCCGCATATTGCAGTAATCACCAATATAAGCCCGGATCATCTTGACCGGTACGAATACAAATATGAAAATTACATCGCTTCAAAGTTTCGCATAACGATGAATCAGACCGAAGAGGACTACCTCATATACGATGCCGATGATGAAGCTATTACAGACTGGCTCAGCAGCCATGAGACAAAAGCACAACTGGTACCTTTTTCGCTCACGAAAAAATTTGAAAAAGGAGCCTATTTAGAAGACAACAATATTATAGCCATGATAAACGACGAAAAAATAACAGTTCCCGTAAAGGAAATCGCAATAGAAGGTAAACACAACGTAAAAAATGCTATGGCTGCTACACTGGTTGCGCAGATGATGCGTGTTCGCAAACAAACCATTCGCGAAAGTCTTTCCAACTTTCAAAACGCGGAACATCGTTTAGAAAAGGTCGCTAAAATAAACAAGGTTCAGTACATAAACGACTCTAAAGCCACGAATGTAAATGCTACGTATTTTGCACTTGAAAGCATGAATACGCCTACGGTATGGATCGTTGGCGGTGTGGACAAAGGGAACGATTATGACGAACTAATGAGCTTTGTACATGAAAAAGTAAAAGCTATCATATGCCTTGGTATCGACAACCATAAAATAAAGGATGCTTTTCATTCTATTGTGGACGTTATGATTGAGGCTTCTTCTATGGAAGAAGCCGTTAAACTGGCTTCAAAACTTGCAGAAGAAGGCGACACGGTTCTTTTATCGCCTGCCTGTGCGAGTTTTGACCTGTTCAAAAATTATGAAGACCGCGGAACACAATTTAAAAACGAAGTACATAAATTATAGATAAAATGAGAAAGTTATTATCCCAATTTCAAGGAGATAAAGCTATCTGGGCCTACGTAGTTCTGTTGGCCTTATTCTCGTTTATGCCTGTCTTCAGCGCCAGTACCAACCTGGTCCATGTAGTAGGAACAGGATCCATTGTAGGTTTACTGTTCAAGCATTTCGGCCATATTTTTGTCGGAATCGTCATTATTTTCCTTGTTCACAGGATTCCTTTCGACCGGCTCAAATACCTGGCCCCCGTGGCATGGATTCCCGTTTCATTATTGTTATTTATAACGGCGCTTCAGGGGATGATGATCGGAGGGGCAAATGCCAGCAGATGGATCAAAATTCCGCTGCTCAACATTTCCTTTCAACCTTCATCTTTGGGATGGATTGCACTCATAGCTTATGCAGCCTGGTTTTTGTGGCGTTTTGCCGATGAAAAATACACGTTCGGATGGTCCTTGTTATGGCTCGGAATACCTACCCTTTTCATCATCGGTCCTATTTTTCCTTCCAATCTTTCCACGGCGGTAATCATCATGTTTACTGTTGGCCTGGTGTTGTATGTTGGAAAATATCCCATAAAGTACATGACCAAAATCATAGCCGGCTTTGCAGTACTTATTGTTCTGGCTATCGGTGTCTTTAAGGCTTTCCCTGATATGGCACCTTCCCGTTACAAAACATGGGAAGCCCGTTTTTCCAGATTTGGTTCTGAAGATAAGGACGAAGACCGTTACCAGATTGAAAATGCTAAAATCGCCATTGCACAGGGACAGATGTTCGGTGTTGGTCCGGGTAAAAGTGTTCAAAAGAACTTTCTGCCACAGTCTTCTTCCGATTTTATCTATGCCATCATAGTAGAAGAATTCGGTTTTTTGGGGGGATTATCCATTTTAACAGTATACATCCTTTTATTATTGCGGTTTCTGGTAGTCAGCAACAGGGCCCCAAATCTTTTCGGCAGGTATCTTGCCTTTGGTCTTGGTTTTTCAATCGTTTTCCAGGCATTTATCAATATGGGGGTAGCTGTTGAAATCTTTCCAACCACAGGACAGCCGCTGCCTCTTGTAAGTTCCGGAGGAACATCCATCTGGATGACCTGCGCCTCTCTGGGAATCATTCTCAGTATTTCACGCAAGGAAGAACAGGTTAAGGAACAGATGGCCGACCAACAACGCAAACAGGAAGAGTTTAAGCGCATACTGGCTGAACAGCAGATCACCGAAGACAGTGACTCTGGAAACCGCGACGAAGAAAATCCGATGTTTGCCGTTATGGACAAATAAGAATAACAATAAAGAATATCATTTTTATAACGGGTATAAATACAAAACAGATGAAAGCGAATGCAAGATTTATAATAAGCGGAGGCGGAACAGGAGGACATATCTACCCTGCCATCGCAATTGCAAACGAGATCAGGTCACAACTGCCTGATGCCGAAATTCTGTTTGTGGGTGCCCGGGATAAGATGGAGATGCAGAAGGTACCTGCCGCAGGATACCAAATCGAAGGTTTATGGATTTCGGGTATTCAGCGTAAACTAACCCTGGACAACGCGCTTTTTCCGTTTAAGTTTTTATCGAGCTTAATGAAATCGCGCAGCATCATCAAAAACTTCAAGCCGGACGTTGTCATCGGGACGGGAGGTTTTGCAAGTGGAGCCGTTGTAAAGGTCGCTCAACAGATGAATATACCTACGGTAATTCAGGAACAGAATTCATATCCCGGTATTACAAATAAAATGCTGGCACCTAAAGCAGCTGCCGTGTGTGTAGCTTACGACGGGCTGTCGGCTTACTTTAAATCGGGCAATATAATTAAAACCGGAAACCCGGTCCGCCAGGATTTGCTGGATGTAAATTCCAAACGTGCAGAAGCACAGTCATTTTACGCAGTGAACGCGGAAAAGAAAACCGTGGTTGTTCTTGGGGGAAGTCTCGGGGCACGAAGAATCAACCAGCTTATAGAAAAAGAACTCCCGTTCTTTAAACGTGAAAATGTACAGGTTATCTGGCAATGCGGAAAATTTTACAGCAACGAATACAAAAAATACCATAATGGTAAGGATGTATCCGTATACGATTTCATTGAACGTATGGACCTGCTTTTTGCAGTAGCCGACGTTATAATCTCAAGAGCCGGTGCATCATCGGTTTCCGAGCTTGCCATTGTAGGAAAACCGGTCATCTTTATTCCTTCACCGAATGTAGCGGAGGACCACCAGACAAAAAATGCAAGAAGCATTACAGATAAGAATGCCGCAGTACTTATAAAAGAGTCCGATCTTGATGAACAGTTCGAAGAACAATTCAGCCGTGTACTCAACAACGATACTGTGCGTTCAGCCCTGTCACAAAACATAAAGTCGCTGGCTTTGCCCAATGCGACAAAAGATATAGTAAAAGAAATTTTTAAGTTAGTCCGATAATGAATTTGAAGGAAATACATAACGTATTCTTTATAGGAATAGGCGGTATTGGAATGAGTGCTATCGCCCGCTATTTCAAGCGTCTTGGTATGAATGTATCGGGTTATGACAAAACGTCCACCCATCTGACCCAGGAACTGGAAGCAGAGGGTATTGCCATTCATTATACAGATGAACTGTCAAATATTAGCGACGCCTACCAGGACAGGGAACATACGCTTGTGGTGTATACCCCTGCAATTCCGAAGCATCATACCGAACTCAACTATTTTCAGCAAAATGGCTTCCAGGTTAAAAAACGCGCAGAGGTTTTGGGAATCATCACCCAGAACACGTTTTCTCTTGCTGTTGCAGGTACACACGGAAAGACCACAACTTCGAGCATGCTGGCCCATATCCTTGTGCATGCCAATGCGCCTGTTACAGGTTTTCTCGGCGGGGTTCTTGAAGGATACGACACCAACCTTATCGGCACCGGCACTGAAGCAACAGTTGTAGAGGCCGACGAGTTCGACCGTTCTTTCCTGCATCTGCATCCCAATATCGCCTGCGTTATTTCGGACGATGCGGATCATCTCGACATCTACGGTACAAATGATGCGATTAAGTCGTCGTTTGCTGAATTTGCCGATAAAATAACCGATAAGAACAAACTGTTCATTACCCAGGGAATTCAGAACATCCGCGGAACAGAAGTATCGGTAAACGGAACAGCAGTAATCAATGCATTTAACCTGCGTTTCGAAAACGGAAAAAGGGTGTTCGACCTCGACTTTAAAGGAGAGCTGATAAACGGCATCGTATTGCTGATGCCCGGAGAACACAACGTACTGAACGCCACACTGGCTTTTGCCATGGCACGCGAATACGGTTTGAACAACGAAGAAATAAAAGAAGGGCTGGCCTCGTTTCAGGGAATCCGCCGCCGCTTCTCCTATAAGATTAACACGGATAAACTGGTGATGATTGACGATTACGCACATCATCCGACGGAGATAAAGGCCGTAAGTCAGGCGGTGCACGAAATGTACCCCGACCGGAAGATTACAGCGGTATTTCAGCCTCATTTATTCTCCAGAACCCGTGACTTTATGGACGGCTTTGCCGAAAGTTTATCAACATTCGACAACCTCGTTTTGCTCGACATCTATCCAGCACGCGAGTTGCCGATGGATGGCATCACTTCTGAGGTGTTGATAAGTAAGGTAAAATCGCCCTTTAAAATTTTGATAAAGAAGGAAGATTTAGTATCTTTTTTAAGAGAATCAACACCAGAAGTTCTTTTAATTATAGGTGCCGGAGATGTAGGTGAAATGGTCGATGATATAAAATCAGCTTTGCAAAAAAATAATTGAAAAAATGATTAAAAAAATCAATTGGTTCGATGTATTTTTGGGGCTTGTAATAGCCGTCATGTTTACGTTATTGGCTTTCGCCAATAACCGGAACGATGCACGCTATGTTGAACAGATTGATGTAAAACTTTTAAGTTCTGACAATCACTTTATTACGCAGGAAATGGTTGAAAAACTCATTGTGCAAACCTTTCCGCGTGATTCGAAGATTATAAACAGCGAACTGAACCTGAAAAAAATTGAAGACCGGCTCAGCAAGCATTCAATGATTGCCCATTCTGAAGTTTTTGTGGATGTGGACGGAAAACTGCACGCGGAAGTAACGCAGAAAAAGGCCATTGCACGCGTAATCAACGGTGCCGAAAGTTATTACATAGACGAAGACGGGAACGAAATGCCGCTGTCGCAGCAGTTCAGCGCACATGTTCCCATTGTATACGGTCAGCTCAAAGACCGCAACAGGAAAGTTTTTGCCCGTCTGCTCAACACCATCAACAACGATGAGTTCCTGAAGACGACAATAACGGGCATCCAGATCAGCCCGGATCAGTCACTGTTTTTCACGGTACGTGATTACGACTATTCGGTTGAATTCGGATATATGAAGGAAATAGATAAAAAGTTCGATAATTATAAGGCTTTTGTACACTATTCCAAAAACGATACCCTTATCGGGTATTACAAAAATGTTAATTTGAGATTTACAGAGCAAGTAGTTTGCACGAAATAATAGGTTATGAATAAAGAAAACATTGCTGTAGGATTAGATATTGGAACAACAAAAATTGTTGCAATGGTTGGTAAAAGGAACGAGTATGGAAAACTCGAAATTCTGGGTATTGGCAATGCCAAAAGTTTAGGTGTTAAACGCGGTGTTGTAAACAATATTACGCAAACTATTCAGTCTATTCAACATGCGGTGGCACAGGCATCGGCAGAATCGGGATGTAAGATCAACGATGTGGTTCTGGGCATAGCCGGACAACATATCCGAAGTATCCACCACCAGGAATACATTACGCGCGACAAACCTGAAAACGTTATTTCCGAGCTGGACATCGAGAAGCTCATCGCCCAGGTACAGAAACTCAATATGCTGCCGGGTGAAGAGATTATCCACGTATTACCACAGGAGTTTAAAGTAGACGAGGAAGGCGGAATAAAAGAACCCATCGGCATGTACGGGCGCCGTCTGGAAGCGAGCTTCCACGTTGTCGTAGGACAATCCTCTTCCATCCGGAATGCCGGAAGATGTGTAAAGGATGCCGGGCTGGACCTGTCGGGGCTCACACTTGAACCACTTGCATCGGCAGATGCTGTTTTAAGCAAGGAAGAAAAAGAGGCAGGTGTTGCATTGATCGACATCGGGGGAGGTACCACCGACCTGGCCATTTTCAAAGACGGCATCATACGTCATACGGCCGTGATCCCTTTTGGAGGAAACGTTATAACAGAAGATATAAAAGAAGGCTGTTCGATTATTGAAAAACAGGCCGAACAATTAAAGATACGTTTTGGATCGGCATGGCCCGGGGAAAACAAGGATAATGAAATTGTCTCAATACCCGGCTTAAGAGGCCAGGAAGCAAAGGAAATTTCCTTAAAGAACCTTTCCAAAATCATACACGCCCGGGTTGTGGAAATCATTGATATGGTTTTCTCTGAAATCAAGGCCTACGGATACGATAACCCGCGCAAAAAGCTCATCGCAGGTATTGTACTTACAGGAGGCGGTTCGGAATTAAAGCACATTAAACAGCTCGTGGAATACATTACAGGGATTGACACCCGCATCGGTTTTCCGAACGAGCATATTTCGGGAGAATCGGCCAAGCTCGTTTCGCGCCCCTTGTTTGCAACAGCCGTAGGATTGATGATGGAAAGCGACATTAATAACTCCCGCAGCAGACTGTACGTTCAGGAGCATCCGGCAGCAGTAAAAATTCAGCCTAAAGCTGAACCGCTGGGCTCCCCGGTAGAACCATCCGGTACGACACTTACAATGAATACCATAACAGACAAGTCAAGACAGGCCGAGGCTGTTACAGATAACAAAGAAGAGCAGGTAGATGTGGAACAGGGAACGAAAGAATACATTGAAAACCGTTTTCTGGGAAAATTTATAAAGAAGTTTAAAGATTTTATTGACAAAGCAGAGTAAAAGAAAAACACCGCAATATATGGATCACACGTTTGAAAATTTAGCATTCTCTCCGGATTTGCCAAAAAACAAATCGAATGTAATTAAAGTAATTGGAGTTGGTGGTGGTGGTAGTAATGCCATTAATCACATGTATAATCAAGGGATTAAGGGCGTAGACTTTGTGGTATGTAATACCGATGCGCAAGCATTAAACAACAGTCCGGTGCCGATTAAGATTCAGTTGGGATTAACGCTGACCGAAGGTCTCGGAGCAGGCGCCAATCCCGAAGTGGGGCAGCAATCTGCTCTTGAAAGCATTGAAGAAATAGAACAGTTTTTAGATTCCAATACCAAGATGGTTTTCATCACTGCCGGAATGGGCGGGGGTACCGGAACAGGTGCTGCACCGGTTATTGCGCAACTGGCCAAAGACCGCGATATCTTAACAGTTGGTATTGTTACAATCCCGTTCCAGTTTGAAGGAAAAGTACGCCAGGAACAGGCACTTAAAGGAGTGGAAAACCTGCGCAAGAATGTTGATTCCCTTATTGTAATCAACAACAACAAACTGCGCGAGGTATACGGAAACCTTGGTTTTAAAGCCGGTTTCTCGAAAGCCGACGAAGTATTGGCAACTGCATCCCGTGGTATTGCCGAGGTAATCACGCACCACTATACGCAGAACATCGATTTAAAAGATGCCAAAACCGTATTGTCAAATTCGGGAACGGCCATTATGGGATCTGCTGAAGCAAGCGGTGACAACCGTGCGAAAGAAGCCATCGTAAGTGCTCTTGATTCACCATTACTCAACGACAACAAGATTACAGGCGCCAAAAATGTACTGTTGCTGATTGTTTCGGGAGAGAATGAAATCACCATTGACGAAATCGGAGAAATCAACGACCATATCCAGATGGAAGCAGGTCATAATGCCAATATCATCATGGGGGTTGGTGAGGACTCATCTTTGGGAGATGCCATTTCGGTAACGATTATTGCTACGGGTTTTAATGTTGAACAACAGAAAATGATCGTCAATGCAACCGACGAAAATAAAAACAAGATTATTCATCATTTAGGAGAAGAACAAAAAGTAATCGCAGACCTGTCCGGAAACAAACAACCTGCCTTCACAGCAGCGCCAACACCGGAACAGCCGCTGAATTCGAACCAGGGTTATCAGGCGGCACCTAAAATCGTTTACAATTTAGATGATGATTTTTCAGGCAGCCAACCGGCAAATGAGCTTGAAAAAAAAACAATAATCCAAACTCAGCCTATTGATCAGGTTCCGAATCCCGCACCTGCTGTCCAAAACACCCATTTTGTGACTGAACAGACGGTTCAACCTGCACCTCAACAGACTGAAACACCGCAGAATACGGTAAAGACAGCTGATATACGCGATATTATCGTTAACGAACCGGAGTTTGTTATTGTTAAACCCAGACAGGTAGTTCAGGATTTGCAGCCTGCGATGATGGCTCAGTTTACCTTTGACCTTCAGGAACAGGAATCGGAATTTGAATCTGCACAAAGCGCATTCGATTTTGAAATCCAGCCTGTTCAGCAGATTCAGGAACAAAGACAGGAACAGCCTGAAGAGGTAATTCGCTATAATTTAAACGATTATATGGAAATGGAAGAGCAGCTTCTCACTTCCAAACAAAAGACGGAAGAGCCTGTTAAGGAGGACGAAGCATTTTCATTCACCGTAAGAACTGAAGAAACAGTACAGGCCCCTCAACGCGTTATCAGCGAGGAGAACTCTCCTCTTGAAGCATCGATCAACGATATTTTAAGAGAAAGAGCCGAAGAACGTAAACGCAAGATGAAAGAGTTCAACCATAAGTTCAATGCTGCAAGTAACCAGATCAACGACCTGGAAAACGAACCGGCCTATAAACGTATGGGAGTGGATCTCACTCAGAATTACGGCGCAAACGTATCGCGTACTTCATTGTCTTCTGACCGTAACAATGATTTACAGCTGCGTTCCAATAATTCGTTTTTACATGATAATGTAGACTAATTAATAATTAGATTTATATTTACCAGGCCTCAAAATAATAATACTATTTTGAGGTTTTTTTATATATTTGCAAAACCAATTTTTACAGCATGAGTTTACAAGCCAATATAACCACTGCCCTCAAAGAGGCGATGAAGGCCAAAGACCAGACGGCTTTGGAAGCATTAAGAGCAATAAAGTCTGAGATTTTATTAGCGCAGACTTCAGGAAACGGAGATATAACGGAAGCAGACGAGATTAAACTGTTACAAAAACTGGTTAAACAACGTAAAGATGCAGCTGCTATTTTTACAGAACAGGGAAGAGAAGACCTTGCCAATCCTGAACTGGCACAGGCTGCTGTTATTGAGAAGTTTCTTCCGGCCCAATTGTCAGAAGCCGAAGTGGAAGCTGTTATACAATCCATCATAACTGAAGGAAACTTTTCAGGAATGCAGTCAATGGGCCAGGTAATGGCTCTTGCCAACGGCAAACTCGCGGGCTCTGCTGACGGGAAGACTATTTCCACATTGGTTAAAAAGCTGTTAACAGCCTAATATATTGTCTTCGTAGTTCAAGGGATAGAATATTAGATTCCGGTTCTAATGATGCAGGTTCGAGTCCTGCCGAGGACACAAAAAAGCAATTCTTTTCAGAATTGCTTTTTTTATTATCGCTTAATCAGCTAAAAAACTGTATTAATTATAGCTTCAGAACAACCACAAACTGCTTCTGCCCGTTTTGCCGGCTGTAATAGAGGTAGCCTCCGTGCGCTTCAATAATATTCCTGGAAAGGGCCAGGCCAATACCAGCGCCGTCTTTCCGCGTTGTATAAAAAGGCAGGAAGATTTTTGAAACAATAGTCTCATCAATCAATACCCCGGAATCGGACAGGATAATGTGCAGCCTGTTCAAAATATTCCTTTGTTAAATTTGCAAGGGAATGTATAGGCGTCAGCGAATTGATGATTTCATGGGCAATTACCTTCATAATATTGATCCAGGCTTCTTTTCCGGTTGAATCGATAACCCGCTGTACCGAATCAAGAAATACTACATCGTATTCCGATAAGGCAATAAGCGTTTTTGAATTGCGCACTGCCGTTCTTCATCCTGAACCTGTATTCCACTGTCGTTTTCAGTTCATTAATGGAAACACCTTCCAGTATCCTACAAAACTCGGGGATAAACCGTTTAAGATAGCTCCATGAACTTGATTCCGAAAAATTGAACACAAAAAAGCGAGTAAACGATTTTTTCGATATACTCTAAATCTGTTCATATAAAAAGGTCGTGTGGAGATATTTCCACACGACCTTTTTACCTATTCCATAACGTTATTTTTTTACTATTTTTATAAACTGAGAAGAATCGGAAGTAAAAATGCGCAGCATATAGGTTCCGGCACTTAAACGCGAACAGTCTACCTTTACCTCTTTCGATTCAAAAGACTGCTTCTCGACAACCTGTCCCAGAATACTGTAGATTTCGACTCCCCTGATAGCTTCTTTATAGGATATTGTAAGCTCTTTATTTACAGGATTCGGATAATACAGTAAATACGATTCATCAAGTTTGTTTGTTCCCAGCGTTATCCTTACTTCCACTTTTGTGGCATAACTCGGGCACCCGTTACTGTCGGTCACAATACCGTAATAACTCTGGCCATCGTTTAACGGAGTTCCTTCAGGCAGGGTATTGACCCCATTCAGGGCATCTTCATAACTGTTAAACCATAAAATATCCGGTTCGTTCATTTTAAGATCGGAAACTTTGGCTTCATAGTTAAAACTCTGGATCAGGTTACCGGTCGGAGCGTAAGGTCGGTCGTAAATGGTAACCTGAACCTTGGTGCGGTCCGAAAGACACCCATCCGTATCTACTGCTACATAATAATACCCGTTTTTAAGCTGGAAATCATCAGGCAACTGTGCCGCTGATAGCGCATCCTGAAACCATACGTATTTTAAGTTTGTCGATCCTGCCAGGTAAAGATCCCCAACTGTAGCGCTTTCACATAATTTGAAGTTATTCATTGCAGGTGCAGTCACACTGATTACGCGCACAGACACGGCAACTCTTGCCGATTTACAGGGGCCCAGTTCCTGCTCTGCATAGTAATTCCCTGTAAGCAGAGGCGTATTGGCCGCCAGGGGTGTTACAGACTGGGCTGAACCATACCAATTGATCTTTGCTCCCGGAACAGATCCCGCCACAAGATCTGCCACAGTTCCGCTGCCGCAAAACTTCTGGGCAGTCACCGATGGCGCGGGTAGTTTGGCTCCAACAACAATCTGTATTGCCTTACGTTCCGATTCGCATAAATTGTTTGTATAGGTACTTACATAATAAGTTCCCGATACCATTGCCTGGGTTTTAGGCAGTTCCTGTCCCCCTGTTAATGCAGTATACCATTTGAGCTGGTTCGACGAAAAACCGTCAAGGCTTATATCCTGTATGGATACCGCATCACAAATGGTTAACTGCGTTGTACTTATTGGAATGTTACTGTAAATAAACACCTTAACGGGGTAACGGACCTCACTTTCGCAACCG
>Ga0308158_10000163_pt1 | contig 145483 bp, 130 predicted proteins | sample PhyBR2_FD_201038 | JGI IMG/M metagenome (GOLD analysis project Ga0308158, IMG submission 201038) | Phyllosphere microbial communities from UC Gill Tract Community Farm, Albany, California, United States - DLSLB.R2 | ecosystem: Host-associated > Plants > Phyllosphere > Unclassified | place... | reverse complement strand
CCGCGAAGTTCGACTCCACCGTCGAGGTCGCGCTGAAGCTCTCCGTCGACCCGCGCAAGGCGGACCAGATGGTGCGCGGCACCGTCATCCTCCCGCACGGCACGGGCAAGACCGCCCGCGTCATCGTCTTCGCGACGGGTCCGGCCGCTGAGGCCGCGATCGCCGCGGGTGCGGACGAGGTCGGCGGCGCCGAGCTCATCGAGAAGGTCGCCGGCGGCTGGACCAACTTCGACGCCGCGGTCTCCACCCCGGAGCTCATGGGCCAGGTCGGTCGTCTCGGCAAGGTGCTCGGCCCGCGTGGCCTGATGCCGAACCCGAAGACCGGCACCGTGACCCCGAACCCGGCCAAGGCCGTCGAGGAGATCAAGGGCGGAAAGATCGAGTTCCGCGTCGACAAGCACGCCAACGTGCACTTCGTCGTCGGCAAGGCATCGTTCTCGGCCGAGCAGCTCGACGAGAACATGAAGGCCGCGCTCGAGGAGATCGTTCGCCTCAAGCCGTCCAGCTCGAAGGGCCGCTACATCCAGAAGGGTGCGGTGTCGACCACGTTCGGCCCCGGCATCCCGCTGGACGTCAACGCCATCTGAGCCTGACGCTCATCACGAAGACCCTCGCCCCTCGGGGCGGGGGTCTTCTGCGTTCCTGATCGTTTCGCGGGTGCCGCTGACCGTCGTGGGCGCCGTTCAGCGCACCACCAGCGCGATGCACAGCAGCACCAGCGCGAGTCCTTGCAGCGTGGCGCGCAGCGGGATGATCGACTCCCAGCGATCCTGCAGGGCACGGGCGTCGGCCGGAACGATGCCACCGAGTGCGGCGGCGGTGAGCGTCGTGTTGATCGGCTTCGCGATGGTGCTGAAGAGTACGAGCCAGAGCAGCAGGGCTGCGAGCGCGACAGTCGCGAGGACGGCGGCGGCGGGGCTGCCCCAGAATGCCGAGAGCGCGGCGGTCGCTGCCGTGAGCACGACGCCCGCGATGCCGACGACCGGCAGCCGGCGATCCCCGTAGTAGTGGCCGCGGCCGACCACCTGCACGAGGGTCGGTTCATCGACCTCGGCGTAGACGGTGCGCAGCACGACGGCGGCGAGCACATCGGTGCCGAAGATGACGGCGATGGCGGTGATGGCGCCGATGGCGGTGGTGATGATCGCAAGGGACATGGCTTCTCCTTCTCCTGGTTAGCGGTGCTAACAGTTAGCGATGCTAACATCGTGCCATGACCCCGTCAACGCCCCGGCGTGCCGATTCCGCGGAGCGCTCCCGCTCCATCACCGACGCCGCCCGACGCGTCGCCGAGGCGGAGGGGTGGCCGGCCGTGACCGTCCGGCGGCTGGCGGCCGAGATCGGCTTCAGCCAGCCGATCCTGTACCGCAGCTTCCCCGACGGGAGGGACGAGATCGTCGAGCGGGTGATGATCGAGGGGTTCGCCGTGATGGCGGACGAGCTTGCGGATCCGGTCGGCGAGGGCGACCGTCTCGCGCATGTGGTGCGCACCTACCTCGCGTTCGCCCGCACGCATCCGGCGCTCTACGAGGCGATGTTCGAGGCGCGCACCCGCATCGTCTTCGCGACCGCGCAGACCCCGGAGCCGCTGCGTGCGGCGTTCGGATCCTTCCTCCGCGCGGTGTCGGCTACGGGCGTCGACGAGCAGGAAGCCGTGGTGCGTGCGGAGCTGCTGTGGGGCATGCTCCACGGGGTGGCGAGGCTGGCGGCGTCCGAGAGGCTCGACTCCGCGCTGGAACAGGCGCGTCTCGAAGCGATCATCGCGCTTTTCGCGCCCTGACTCCTGACGTGGCCCCGCTCAGAACGCCGCACCGCCCTGGGCCGCCCACCAGATGAGCAGCATGGTGGCGAGGAAGCCGCACACGTAGTTCAGCAGGAGGAAGCGGCGCCATCCTCGGTTCGTCGCCCCCGATCCCTCGTCCGAGACCGAGCGGAACGGCCAGACGGCGCCGATGTACGGCAGCACGAGGACAGCCCCGAGCGGGCCAGGCCACGACGTGAAGAGCATGAGCGCACCGGCGAGCGCCCACATCGCCGACGCGAAGCGCACGGTCCGCTTCGCGCCCAGCACGGTCGCGATCGAGGCGATGCCTGCATCTCGGTCCGGAACGACGTCCTGCACCGCGCCGAACGCGTGGCTCGCGACGCCCCACGCGAAGAAGGCGAGTAACAGCACCACGAGCGCGGACGTCGGCGTCGCGCGCGCCAGCACGAGCCCGTAGACGGCGGGAGAGACGAAGTGGGCGCTCGACGTCGCCGAGTCCAGGAAGGGGATCTCCTTGAAGCGCAGCCCTGGCACGGAGTAGCCGATCACGGCGAACAGGCTGAACGCCAGCACCAGCCAGGACACCGGATCCCCGATCGCGACGAGGAAGACGATGAACGGCACCGGGAGCAGCAGCGCCCATGCCATCACCGCGCGGTGCAGAGTCGGGGAGAGCACGGCGCCCTCCGCACCGCCCTTGCGCGGATTCGCGAGGTCCGACGCGTAATCGAAGACGTCGTTGATGCCGTACATCGTGAGGTTGTACGGCACGAGGAAGAACAGCGTGCCGACCGCGAGGGCAGCGTCCACGCGGCCGGTCGTCAGGATGTAGGCGGCCGCGAAACCGAAGGCGGTGTTGATCCAGCTCAGCGGGCGCGAGGTCAGCAGCAGATCGAGGGGCAGGGATCGTGCGGTGGTCATGCTCATCGTGGTCGGTCCTCAGGCGTGCTGGCGTCGGGATCCGGTTCAGTCCTCTGCAGGCGCTCCTCGGATGACGAGCCTCGCAGATTCCACGCGGCCGAGCCGAGCAGAGCGGCCGCGATGGGATAGGCGAGGTCCTCGATCGGAGCCAGGCCGATCCTGATCCCGCTGATCCGGTCCGATGCATAGGTGAACAGTCCGGCGGCGATCATGAGTGAATCGAAGACGGCCGTCAGCACGATGAGGCCGAACGTCGCCAGGACGAGCGCCGCGCCGTGACCGGCAGGTGCCCGACGCCACGTGAGCCACTGCATCACGATGCAGGGGACGAGGAAGGCCGCGTCGACCATCAGATATGCACTGTTCATCGACGGCGCCCCTCGCGTGCACGCAGGATCCGCAGTGCGCCCGTGTAGAGCACCATCGTCAGCTGTACCAGGAACAGGAGGAACACCGGCTCCTCGATCGGCAGATGGGGGAGGAGCAGGACGCCGGTGGAGAGCGGGTTGGCCTCACGCGCGAAGATGCCTGTCGCGATCCCGACGACATCCCACAGCAGCAGTACGCCGGCGCCCGCGGCCAGGATGAGCAGCGCTCGCCTCGGCTCCGCCCAGAGGAACAGCCGCCAACGCCGGTCGATGACGCCGACGCCGGCGATCGACACCAGCAGCAGGGCGAGATGGAGGAAGCCCATCACGTCTCCGCCGGCACGGGCAGGGGTCCGCTCGTGCGATCGTCGCGGAAAGCCTTCAGTACGAGCTCTGCACTGATGAGGCACATCGGCAGGCCGATCCCCGGCAGCGTCGTCGCTCCGGCGTAGAACAATCCGCGGGTCGTGCGGGAACGCGTGCGCCCCCGCAGGAAGGCGCTCTGCCGCAGCGTGTGCGCCGGGCCGAGCGCGGACCCGCGGAAGGAGTGCAGGTCGCGGGCGAAGTCGGCAGGACCCACGGTGCGCCGTACGACGATGCGCTCTGCGAGATCGGGCGCGCCCGCGTGCGCCGCGAGCTCGGAGATCGCCCGGTCGGCGATGCGCTCGACCGTGGCGGCGCCGCGGCCGTCGAGCCCTCCCGCACCGATCGCCGGATCCGCCGGCACGGGGACGAGCAGGAACAGGTTCTCGTCACCCTGCGGCGCGACCGTGTCGTCGGTGGCGCTGGGCATGCACGCGTAGAACGACGCCGGCTCCGGCACGCGCGGGGCGGATCCGAAGATCGCGTCGAAGTTGGCGTCCCAGTCCTCGGTGAAGAACAGGTTGTGGTGGGCGAGCCCCGGCAGGCGTCCGCGGACGCCCAGCATCGCGAGCACCGCGCCGGTTCCGGGGTTCATCCGCCGCCAGCGCCCGGGCGAGCGTTCGCGCGCCGCCGAGGACAGCATCGCCGTGTCGCTGTGGTGCATGTCGACCGTGCTCACGACGCGATCGAACGGCTCCTCCCGGACGACGCCGTCTCTGGCCACGGCGATGCCACGCACCGCCCCGCGTTCGATCAGGATCCGGCGCACCTGTGCATCGGTGTGCAGCCGGGCCCCGGCGGCGCGCGCTCGCCGCGCGAACGCGTCGATGACCGTGGCGAAGCCGCCTTGCGGGTACTGCACGCCGTCCTCCAGATCGAACGTGCTCATCAGATGGAACAGCGCGGGGGCGATCGAGGGCGCCCCGCCGAGGAAGACCGCGGGATACTGCAGGATCTGCCGCAGCCGCCGGTCCGAGAAGGAGGACTCGACCATGCTCTGCAGCGAGGTGCCCAGCAGCGTGGCGAGGCGCGGGAGCTCGCGGATGTCGCTCCCGGGGAGGAACGCCCGCGGGTGCGAGAAATCGGTGTACAGGAAGCGGTCGGTGGCGATGCGGGCCGTGCGCGCCGCGGAGTCGAGATGGCGGGCGAGTGCGGCCCCGGCGCCGGGCTCGAGCGATTCGAACAGGGCGAGCGAGCGGTCGCGGGCGGAGTGCACGTCGAGCGGCGCCTCGTCGTCGGAGAACACCCGGTAGGCAGGATCGAGGCGGACGAGATCGAGCTCCTTCTCGGCGCTCGTGCCCAGAAGTCGGAAGCAGTGCTCGAACACCTCGGGCATGAGGTACCACGAGGGGCCGGTGTCGAATCGGAATCCCTCCGTCTCCCAGCTCCCCGCGCGCCCGCCGAGCCGGTCGGACTGCTCGAAGAGGGACACGTCGTGGCCGTCCGTGGCGAGCAGCGCGGCCGCCGCGAGCCCGGAGATCCCCCCGCCGAGAACCGCGACGCGGCTCACCGGGCGCCCCCGCCGCGGAGCATCGCGCGACCGAACAGGGCGGCCTTGCGCGTACCGGGCACGCGGATCCGCCGGACGACCAGCTCCTGCGCGGGCGTGCGCCGCAGCCGGGTGGAGAGATCCGCATAGAGCAGGTGCGCGGCCGCCACTGCCCGGCGCGAGGACGAGGGCAGCTCCCCGATCACGGCGTCGGCGGTCGAGAGATCCGCGTCCACGCGATCCAGGATGCTGTCGCGCTGCGCGTCAGTGAAGGAGTGCGGGTCGACGCCGGGGAAGTAGGCGCGTCCGAGCGCCTCGGCATCCTCGCCGAGGTCGCGGAGGAAATTCACCCGCTGGAACGCCGATCCCAGGGCGATCGCGCCGCGATCCCAGCGTGCGTCACGCACAGGATCCGGCTCCAGCCCGCGGCGGAAAGATGCCAGGCACATGAGTCCGACCACTTCGGCGGATCCGTACACGTACTCGTCGAGCTCGCGCTCGTGCGTGAAGACGACGGGGGTGAGATCGCGTCGCATGGACGCGAAGAACGGGCGGGTCAGGTCGGTGCCGATCCCGGTCGCGCGTGCGGTGGCGGCGAACGCGTGCACGACGAGGTTCGCGCTGTATCCGGCGCGCAGTGCGGTCTCGAGCTCGCGTTCGAGCCCGTCCAGCACCGCACGGCACTGCGCAGGGGAGAGCCCGGCGCCGGCCGCGCAGCCGTCGACGATCTCGTCCGCGACCCGCACCAGCGCGTAGATCGCGGCGAGGTCCGCGCGCACGACGGGCGAGCACAGCCGGCTCGCGAGCCGGAAGGACGTGGAGTAGCTCACCAGGATCTGGGCCGATCCGCGCGCGGCGGCTCGATCGTAGAGGGCCAGCCCCGTGTCTGTGGTCATCGGCGGCGCTCCGTCGCGCCGACGATCAGGTGCTCCAGGTCGTCCCTCAGACGTGCGGGGAGGTCGGTGAGCAGCATCGAGGCGCGCGCCTCGACGACGAGGCTCGAGATCACCGCTTCGGTGCGGGCGAGCCCGCCCGAGCACTCGATCGCGGTGCGGATCGCGGCCGCACCGCGCTCATCGAGCTCGGGATCGCCGAAGAGATCCGCCACCGCCCGCCATGCGGGATGGGTTCGCGAGTGCGCGATGAGCAGGGTCAGCTTGCCCTCCCGCAGGTCGGAGAGGACGGACTTGCCGGTCTGGCGAGGGTCGCCGAAGACTCCGAGCACATCGTCGCGTGCCTGGAAGGCGACGCCGATGGTCGTGCCGATGAAGCCGAGCGCCTCGACGGTGGCGGCCGGGGCGCCGCCCAGCAGCGCTCCGATCCGCAGGGGCGCGCTGAACGAGTAGCGGGCGGTCTTGTGCTCCATGGTGCGCAGGATCGCCGCCTCGCCCGCCTCCCCCCGGATGCCGAGCCGGATGTCCGCATGCTCGCCGACCGCAGCGGCGTCGATCGCATCGGCCAGGATGCTCGCGAGCGCACCGCGCGGCGCTGCGGAGCTATCGAGGTCGGCGATGAGACGGTGCGCGGCGGACAGGAGCAGGTCACCCGTCAGGATCGCGCAGCTCTGGCCGTATCGGAGAGCGGTCGCCTCGTCGGCGCCGTCGGCGAGGGCCGCGTCACGGCATAGCGCGATCAGGTTGGGTCCGCCCCGGCGCACGAGGTCGCGGTCGATGACGTCGTCGTGCAGCAGGAACGCCAGATGGAGAAGTTCGACGGCGGCTGCGGCGCGGATCACGTCGTCGGAGGGGTCGTCGGCGAAGGCGCGATGCGCGGCGAGCATGAGCCGGGGGCGCAGCATCTTGCCGCCCTGTGCGCCGCGGCGGGCCTGAGTCCACACCGTGTCGAAGCCCTCGATTGCGCCGATGCGCTCGGCGACATCGTGGAAGCACTCGTCGACCACGGCGCCGACCTCGGCGAGTACGTCCGCCGAGAGCGTGCGGTCGCTCACGATGCCAGCTCCTCGAGCCCTCTGCCTCCGCCGAGGAACGGGAGCAGCTCGGCCTGCAGGACGAGCCAGGGGCTGAACGCCCACGGGGTGCGGCGCACGGACTCGGCGAGATCGTCAGGGTCCACCCAGCGGTGCTCGATCACCTCGTCGGGATGCGCGCGGGGCGGTTGCGTGGTCGTCGCGATGTACACCGGGCAGATCTCGTTCTCGACGACACCGGAGGCGTCCGTCGCGCGATAGCGGAAGAACGGCAGCACCGGTTCCACGGATTCCAGGGGCAGTCCGAGTTCGTGCTCGGCTCGTCTGCGCACGGCGGCCACGAGCCCCTCCTCCGGGGCGGGGTGTCCGCAGAACGAGTTGGTCCAGACCCCCGGCCAGGCGGTTTTCGTCAGCGCGCGGCGGGTGACGAGCAGGCGCCCTCGCGTGTCGAAAACGTGGCAGGAGAAGGCGAGGTGGAGCCGGGTGTCGGCACCGTGGACGCTGCTCTTCGGTGCGACGCCGATCTGGGTGCCGTCGGCGTTCAGGAGCACGACCATGTCGGCGTCAGGGGTCACGATCATCCTTTTGCTAACTAAGAAACTAACTAACCTGGTTAGCGGTAACTCTATGGCATAGAGTCCTCCCGTGGAAGTCCCCGAATCCGAACCCCGGCTCGATCGAGCGATGATCGATCCTCGGCTCATCGATCCCACTGGGGAGCTCGTGCGGCGCGGCCATCTGGCGGACGGGGAGGTCGACGAGATCGTCGAGCTGATGGCGGCCCTGCGTGCGTGGCACGGCGCGGCCGAGCGCATGAGTGCGGCCTCCCGGCGGTACATGAACCTCAATCAGAACGACATGCGCGCCGTGCGCTTTCTCATCGCGGCGGAGAACGCCGGACAGGTGACGACCGCCCGTGCCGTGGCCGACCATCTGCGGATCAGCACCGCGGCCACGACGAAGATGCTGGATCGCCTGGAGCGCGGCGGTCACATCATCCGGCGGCCGCATCCTGCCGACCGGCGATCGATCGTGCTTCAGGTCACCCCTTCGACGCGTCACGCGGCCCGGGAGGGGGTCGGGCGTCTGCACGCGCGGCGCTTCGACGTCGCTGCCCGGATGTCGTCAGCCGATCGCCGCGTCGTCACCGGCTTCCTGCGTGATCTCGCCGCCACGGAGGTCGAGGCCGGGGGCGGCGAGGAGTAGCGCCCGGACGTCGCCGTGGCCGACCTGTCCCGCGGCCCGACCGCGGATCATCGCTCAGCCGAGGAAGACCGGCAGCACCAGGCTGATCCCCATCACCACCAGCAGCGCGGCGATCGCGGTGTCCAGGATCCGCCAGGCGCGCGGCGTGCGCAGCCAGCGGCCGAGGTGGCGCGCACCGAATCCCAGAGCGAAGAACCAGATGACGCTCGCGAGGATGGCGCCGGCCGCGAACAGCCAGCGGCCGTCGCCGTGCGTCGCCGCGACCCCGCCGATGAGCAGCACCGTGTCGAGGTAGACGTTCGGGTTCAGCCAGGTGAAGGCGAGCGTCGCCAGGATCACGGGCGCGAGCGGAGCGGTGCGGGTCAGCGTGGTGGTGCCACCCGATCCGTTCTCCGGGGATCCCGCGGAGGCGACGCCGGCACCCGAGGCCGCATCCGTGGCAGGCTCGGCGAGCAGCGCCTCGCCGCCGGATCCCCACGCACGGCGGGCCGCCAGTACGCCGTACACCACGAGCGAGATCGCCCCCGCCCAACGCGCCACGACGATGAGCCAGGGGAGGGTCTTCACCAGGTAGCCGAGCCCTGCGGTGCCCGCCAGTACGAGGACCGCATCGGAGGCGGCGCAGATCAGGACCACGGGCAGCACGTGTTCGCGGCGCAGGCCCTGGCGCAGCACGTACACGTTCTGTGCGCCGACGGCGATGATGAGCGAGAACATGAGGCCGAGGCCGGAGAGCAGGATGAGCACGGATCGAGAGTATGGCCGGGTTTGATTCAGCACCAGCGAAGATTCCTTAAGCAAGATTAGAATCGCTCATGTGCAAGTGGATCCGGAGTCCGCGCGAACGGTGGCCGCGGTGCTCGACGAGGGCAGCTTCGAGGCGGCGGCCCGCCGACTGCTGCTGACCCCGTCCGCCGTGAGCCAGCGGATCAAGACCCTGGAGCAGCAGCTCGGTCGGATCCTGCTGGTGCGCAGCAAGCCCGTGAGAGCCACCGAGGCGGGGGAGGCCGTTGCCCGGTTCGGCCGCCAGATCGCTCTCCTCGAGCGCGATGCGATCGCCGGTTTCGGCCTGTCCGCGGAGGGGGAGGGGGCACGCATCAGGATCCCGCTCGCGGTCAACGCCGATTCGATGGCGACCTGGTTCCTGGCACCGCTCGCCCGGCTCTCCGAGCGGCACGACGTCGAGTTCGACCTGCATCGCGACGACCAGAACTTCACGGCGCGGCTGCTCGAATCCGGCACCGTGATGGCGGCGGTGACGAGCGAGTCGGAGCCGGTCGGCGGCTGCAGGGTCGAGGCGCTCGGTGCGCTGCATTACGTGGTCGCGGCAGCTCCGGACTTCGCTCGGCGCTGGTTCCCCGATGGTGTGACCGCCGAGTCGCTCGCGCACGCGCCGTTCGTCGACTTCGACCGGCGCGACCTGCTGCAGCAGGACTGGCTGCGCGGGCGCGGTGTCGACCCATGGCCGGTTCCACGACACCACGTGCCGGCCTCGGCGGACTTCTCGGTCGCCGTGGAGCTCGGGCTGGGATGGGCGCTGCTCCCCGTGCCGCATGCACAGGCCGGCCTCGCAGACGGACGCCTGGTGCGGCTCGACGATGAGGAATTCGCTTCGCCGCTGTTCTGGCAGCAGTGGAACCTGCGCTCCGCACTTCTGGACGCGATCGCGGCGGAGATCCGTGCGGAGGCCGATCGCGTGCTGCGCTGACGGCGAGCGCCGCATGGCGAGCTGCTCACTGAGGGCGCGCTCCTCGCGAGAAACCAGATCCCGCATGAGACCTGTCTGCCGACGTGCAGTCTCATGCTGAAGACGGTTTCTCACGACCGAGGAGGCCAGCGCGTTCGCGCTGGCGTCGCGTCGGCGGCGCACCCTAGGGTCGAGTCATGGCATCCGAGCGCATCACTCTGACCGTTCCCGGACCCGACGGCGACCGGACCCTGGACCTGTCCAGCCCCAACCGCGCGATCTGGCCGGCCGCGGAGGGCGGCCCCATCACGAAGGGCGAGCTCGCGGACTACGTGCAGACGGTGTCGACGCCGTTCCTCACCTCGACCGGCAACAGGCCCGTCTCGCTGGAGCGCTACCGGGACGGGATCGGCGGTGAGAGCTTCTTCTCGAAGAACCCGCCCAAAGGCACACCGGACTTCGTGCAGAGCGTGATGTGCACGTACAACAGCGGACGCACGCATCCGCAGATCGTGCTCACCGAGACCGCCGCGATCGTCTGGGCTGTGCAGATGAACACGGTCGTCTTCCATCCGTGGGCCTCGCTCGCGTCGGACACCGACAACCCGGTGGAGCTGCGCATCGACCTCGATCCGCAGCCGGGCACCGGCATCGCCGAAGCGATCCCGGCGGCGCATGAGCTGCGCGCCGTGCTGCGCGAGGCGGGGCTGGAGGCGTTCATCAAGACCAGCGGCAACCGCGGGCTGCACGTCTTCTGCCCGATCGTGCCGGAATGGGAGTTCCTCACGGTGCGGCACGCCGTGATCGCGGCGGGCCGCGAGCTGGAGCGGCGGATGCCCGATCGCGTCACCACGGCGTGGTGGAAGGAGGAGCGCGGGGAGCGCATCTTCGTCGACTTCAACCAGGCCAATCGCGACCGCACGATGGCCGGCGCGTACAGCCCGCGTGCGCTGCCGGCTGCGACCGTCTCGACGCCGATCGAGTGGGACGAGCTGGATGACGTGGATCCGACCCGGTTCACGGTCCGCACCGTGCCGCAGCGCCTGGCCGATCACGGCGATCCGTGGGCGCGTATGCAGGATGCCCCCGGGCGCATCGACACGCTGCTGAGCTGGTGGGACCGCGACGTGGAGAACGGGCTCGGCGAGATGCCGTTCCCGCCGGAGTTCCCGAAGATGCCCGGCGAGCCCCCGCGGGTGCAGCCCTCGAAGAAGGTCGCCGCGAACTGGGACGAGAACGGCGAGCGCGTGGGGGAGTGAGCCGCGACGTCAGTCGATGACGTCGGCGAGGTCGTATCCGGCGACGGTCTCGAGCTGCTCATAGGTGCACGATCGTGCCTCACGGTCGTCGCGCCAGCGCTCGAACTGCACCGTGTGCCGGAACCGCCAGCCCTCGAGCTGGTCGTAGCGCACCTCGAGCACGCGCTCGGGGCGCAGCCGCACGAACGAGGTGTCCTTCGCGGCGCTGAACCGCGAGCGCTCGCCGTCGCCCGTCACGGCGGCCCCGGATTCGTCACGCTCCACGAGCGGCGCGAGGTCCTCGACGAGCTGCTGGCGCATCGCGTCGCTCCACGCGGCGACGCCGCCGACCTGGCGCAGCACGCCATCGTCGCCGTACAGACCGACGAGGAGGGACCCGACCCCGGATCCGCTCTTGTGGATCCGGTAGCCGAGCGCGACGACGTCCGCGGTGCGGGCGTGCTTGACCTTGATCAGGGTGCGCTTGTTCGGTGCGTAGGGCTGGTCCAGAGGCTTGGCGACGATGCCGTCGAGCCCCGCGCCCTCGAACTCGGCGAGCCAGCGGCGGGCCAGGTCTGGATCGGCGGTCGTGCGCGTGAGGTGCAGCGGATGCGGCACTTCGGCGAGCAGCCGCTCGAGCCGGGCGCGACGCTCGGCGAAGGGCAGGGCCTGCAGTTCGTCATCGCCCTCCGCCAGCAGGTCGAACGCGATGAACATCGCGGGGGTGTCCACCGAGAGCTTCTGCACCCGTGAGGCGGCGGGATGGATCCGCTGGCTCAGCGCCTCCCAGTCCAGGCGCTGCGACCCCGCGGGTCCCGTCGCGACCACGATCTCGCCGTCGAGCAGACACGGACCCGGCAGCAGCCGCGGGATCGCCTCGACGAGCTCCGGGAAGTAGCGGGTCAGTGGCTTCGCCCCGCGCGAGCCGATCTCCACGGTCTCGCCGTCCCACGATACGAGACCGCGGAAGCCGTCCCACTTCGGCTCGTACAGCAGGCCGTCCGGGAACTTCCCCGGATCCGGCACGGTCGTGGCGGCCTTCGCGAGCATCGGTGCGGGGATCTCGTAGCGCATGGACCCCATCCTGCCCGTCGGATCAGGATCCGAACAGGTCCTCGAGGTCGACGCGCTCCCCGGCATCGGCCAGCGCGGTGCGGGCGGCGTGCCAGCCCGCCATGAAGTTCACCCCGGGCCCGGGCGGTGTCGCTGCTGAGGCGAGATAGACGCCCGGCATCGGCGTGCGCCACGGCGCGGGGGACAGCACGGGCCGCACCACGGCCTGGCGCATCGTGAACGCGCCGCCGAAGATGTCGCCGCCGATCTCGGCCGGGTTCAGGTGCGCGCGCTGGCGCGGAGTGACCGCATGGCTCGCGAGGATGCGGTCGCGGAACCCGGGGGCGTATCGCTCGATCTGCCGGATGATGAGCTCGGTCGCGTCGACGTCGGAGTTCGCAGGGGCGTGGATGTAGGCCCACAGCGCCTGCTTCCCCGCGGGCGCTCTGCTGTCGTCGAGCACGGAAGGCTGCGCCACGAGCGCATACGGGCGCTCCGACACCCGCCCCTGGGCGACGGCGTTCTCGCTCGCCCACACCTCGGCGCGCGTGCCGCCCACGTGCACGGTCGGCGCGAGGGCGACGTCGGGATTCGTCCAGGGCACCGGCCCGTCCAACGCGAAATCCACCTTCGCCGCCGCCGCGCCGTAGCGGTATGCGCGGATCGCCTTCGCGTAATGCGGGGGCACGTCGCGCAGCGTGAGAGCGAGCCGCGGGGAGGTGTTGAGCAGCAGCAGGTCGCCGCGACGCGGATCCCCCCAGTCCAGCGCGGAGAGGTCGACCACGCGCGTGCCGGTGCGGATCGTGCCGCCGTGCGCGCGCAGGACCTCGGCGAGCACCTCGGCGATCCGCTGGGCGCCGCCGCGGGGATAAGCCCAGCCGCCCGCGTGCGCCTGGGCCATGAGCAGCAGGCCCGCCGCGGCACCGCTCAGCGCCGGCAGCGCGGTATTGGCGTGTGCGACCACGCCGGCCACCAGCGCCGCGGCCTCCGGAGTGTGGAAGGTGCGCTTCGCCATCGCCGAACCCTGCTCGAGCGCGCGCAGTCCGTAGCGCACCGCGGTGACCAGATCGCGGGGGATCCGCAGGAGGGATCCGCCGGTGAAGTCCAGAACGCCCTCGATGTGCGAGCTCAGCGGCCGCAGCAGCGCGCGCCAGGCGCGGGCGTCGGGGCCGAGCGCCTCGGCCGTGCGCTCGAGGTCGTGCCAGGCGATCCCGGCGCGCCCGCCGTCGAGCGGATGCGCATATGCCGTTTCGGGAATGATCCAGTCGATCCGGTCGCGGCCGAAGGCGCGGAGGAACGGTGAGGAGTAGGCGGCGGGGTGCACGGCCGAGCACACGTCATGCACGAAGCCGGGCAGGGTGATCTCGGCGCTGCGCACCCCGCCGCCGATCGTGGCGCCGGCCTCGAGCACCTCGACGGCGTAGCCGGCCCGGGCGAGCGAGACGGCCGCGGCGAGCCCGTTCGGCCCGCTTCCGATGACGGTGGCGCGGGGCATGCCGCCAGTCTTTCACGCACGCAGGTCGCGCAGAGCAGAACGTGGGATCCTTGAAGGAATATGAACGAAGTTCAGGGTCCCACCCCCACCGGAAGCTCCCGTCCCTACAAGTCGCTCGCCGAGGCACTGCGCGGCCAGCGCATCGATCCGGTCAACCACGACTTCATCCGTGCGATCGTCGAGGCCGTCGACATCAGCACCTTCATCGACCGCGGCCGTTACATCGAGGCGGTCCGGCGCGGCGAGGGCGCGGCCCTGCACATCGGGCGCACCTACACCAACGGTTTCGCCGAGGACGAGCAGGTGCTCGTCGCCGGGCGTGCGCTGCCGCTCGCACCGAGCGAGGGCAGGGCGCCGTACTTCTACGTCACCCACCCCAGCGAGCTGCTCGCAGCACCGGCGGGCGCCCCTCGTCCCGCGCGCGCCGTCGGCACCCGCGCCCCCGCGAAGGCGAAGCCCGAGCCTCGCGCCCCCAAGGCGACCCCCGTCGCGGACCGCGACTACGGTATCTGCGACGTGTGCTTCATGGTGAAGACGCCGTCCGGAGGCTGCGGCTGCGACTGATCTCCGGTCGCTCACGCGGCTCAGCGGGTCGGCCTGCGGAAGAGGTTGACCACGTTGCCATCGGGATCGCGGACGAGCGCTGACCTGTTCCCCCAGGGCATGGTCCGCGGTTCCTGAACCACGTCGTCCGCGCCGAGCTGCAGGCGCGCGAATGCGTCGTCCACATCGGTGACCTCGAACTCGACGAGGACAGAGCGGTTGGAACGCGGCACCAGAGCGCCGTCGAGCGCCGCCACCGTCGCCAGATCGCCGATCGCGAGGGCAGACCCGTCGCCCGAGAACTGGGCGAAGACGGGAGCCGGCCGCTCGGCGGGCCGTCCGAGCACACGCTCATAGAAGGCGGCGAGCCGATCGACGTCGTCGGTGATGATGCGGATGGACGAGAACGACATGAGAACTCCTTGCGTCGGGATCGAAGAGTTCGAGCATGGCCCCCTCCGACGACACCGTCCTGTCGGTGTTTCTCCGAGAACCTGTCGGCGTTTCCGCGAGAGCCTTCGGCAGGTCAGACCAGGCCCTCGGTCACCGAGTGCAGCGACCCGTCCCTGATGCCGAGCTCCGCAACCTCGATCCGACGGGAGAGCGGGCGTTCGTCGGTGATCTCGAGGGAAGCCATGCGATCCGCGCGGAAGGCGCGCACCCCGTCTCGCATTCGGCACCAGGCGATCAGGTACCACCCGGTGTCCTTGCTGATCGCGCCGAGCGGCTCGACGTCGCGCACGGACTCCGACCCGGTGCGATCGCGATAACGGAGCCGCACGACGCGTCCGGCGCGAAGAGCCGCCGCGAAATCCTGCGGCGCCGACGGGGCGTGCTCCGGCTCCAGCACGTGCACCCTCGAGGCGAGCGCCGTGGCACGCCGGGCTTCGTCCGCCGGCATGACGGCGAGGATCTTGCGGAGGGCCGTACCGGCGGATTGCCGGAACGGCCCATGCTGGAGGGCGCCGAGGCCGATCATGATCGCCAGGGCCTCGTCGCGGGTGAACCCGGTCGGGGGAAGCGTCGCCGCCGCGTCGATCGCGTATCCGCCGGTGCGGCCGGGCTCGGCCCAGATGGGCGTGCCCGCCTGTTGCAGCGCCGACAGGTCCCGCTCGACCGTGCGGATCGAGACTTCGAAGCGCTCGGCGAGCCATCGGGCGCTCCGCGGGCGTGGCGAGACGGCACGCAGCTCCTCGACGAGGGCGTAGAGACGGTCGGTGCGATTCACTCCGTCATCATCTCGTGCGGGGCGCCGGACTGGCCGGGATCCCACGGCGCCGACGCGTCCGCATGGTGCTCAGGCGAAGGCGCTCATGCCGGTGATGTCGCGGCCGATCAGCAGGGCCTGCACGCTCTCGGTGCCCTCGTAGGTGTGGATCGCCTCGATGTCGGCCATGTGCTGCATGACGCCGTTCTCGAGCAGGATCCCATTGCCGCCGAGCAGATCGCGCGCTGCCGAGGCGATACGTCGTGCGGCGCGGGTGTTGTGGAACTTCGCCAGGGATGCCTGCGTCGGGCGGAGCGTACCGGCCTCGTCCATGTCCGCCATGCGGCGGCAGTACAGCTGCATCGCGGTGAGCTCCTCGAGCATGTGCGTGAGCCGTTCCTGGACCATCTGGAACTTCGCGAGCGGCTTGCCGAACTGCACGCGCGTCTTGGCGTACGCGAGGGCCGACTCGTAGCAGGCGGTCGCGTGCCCGAGCGCCGACCAGGCGACGCCGGAACGCGTGGCGTACAGCACGATCGAGGCGTCCTTGAAGCTGCGCGTACCGGGCAGCACCGCGTCCAGCGGCACACGCACGTCGTCCAGACGGATGTGCGCCTGGTGTATCCCGCGCAGCGACACCTTCCCGGTGATGACGGAGCCCTGGTAGCCGGGGCGCTCCTGCTCGACGAGGAAGCAGCGCACGGATCCGTGTTCGGCCGCCCCCTCGTCATCGACGCGCGCCCAGACGAAGGTGATACCGCCTGAGGCGCCGTTGCCGATCCACTTCTTCGCGCCGCGCAGGACCCACGCGTCGCCGTCGCGGCGCGCGACGGTCTCGAGCGAGACGGAATCGGATCCGTGATCGGGCTCGGTGAGGGCGAAGGATCCGAGCACGGATCCGTCCGCCAGGGGGACGAGCCAGCGGTCCTGCTGCTCAGGGCTGCCGAACAGGGCGAGCGTGCGCAGGGCGAGCCCGCCCTGCACGGCGAGGACGGTGCCGAGGGAGCCGTCGCCGCGGGAGATCTCCATGTTCACGAGCCCCGCTGCCAGAGGGCTCATCCGGGTGAGGGCGGGATGGACGATGCCGTCCACCACCAGGTCCATCTCGCCCATGCGGCGTGCGACGGCGAGCGGGTACTCGGCGCGATCCCACGCATCCTGCATCTGCGAGCCGACTTCATCGACGTATGCCTGCGCCCGCTCCCAGTGCGCGCGATCGGCGGCGGGGATGTCGGAGAAGACCTCGTAGTAGTCGGTGCCGCAGCGTCCGGTCACGTCGTAGGAGGTGACGGCTTCGCCGGGGAAGAGGGCGTCGTTGCTCATGGGGTCTCCATCCCGGGAGTGAGACTCAGTCTCAAGATTTATGAGACAGCGTACCGTCAATCGGCTGCTTCGCGCACGCCGACAGAGCCCGCCGCGCGGCGGGCGGGAGAGCAAGCCGACCGCGGGTCAGCCCAGCTCGTCGCGCAGGCGACGGGTGATCTCCGCCATGGGCATCGAGCGCGGGAACACGGCGACGACCACCGAGTCCTCGCCCGGATCCGCTGCGGCGTCGGGATGCACGCCGTAGCGGCGCAGCACGTCATCGAGCGCACGACGCAGGGCGGCGGCCGAGGTGCGGGATCCGCGCAGCAGCCGGCGCAGCACGTGGTTGTGCACGGCCGTCACGAGCGCGGCGAACCCGACCGCGTCGAGCGGATCCAGATCCGGCATCGTGCGGCGCAGGTACTCGTCGAACAGGCGCTCGTAACGGAAGACCGTCACGATCTCGCGGTCGCGCAACGTGGGAACGTCGCGGACCACCTGGTAGCGCAGCCGAGCCATCTCCGGGTCGGCGGCGAAGGCGCGGAACACCATCAGCGACCCGTCGCACACCGCCGTCCAGGGGTTCGTGTGCGGGCGCTCGAGATAGCGGCGCAGGCCGTCGAGGAGCTCCTCATGATCGGCGAAGACGACGTCGTCCTTGCCTCCGAACTGGCGGAAGAAGGTGGAGCGGGAGATGCCTGCGGCCTTGGCGATCTGTTCGACCGAGGTCGAATCGAAGCCCTGGGCAGAGAACAGCTCGAGCGCAGCGCGCACCACGGCGGTGCGAGCGGGGGACACGTCGGCGTGCTCGGTCATAGAAGGAGAGCCTAGTTGTCAGGATCCTGCGCCGGGAATGCTGAGTCACCGGACGTCTCGGAGCCCGACCGATGGCTGGGTGCGCGGTCAAGAAGCGCGATTCCGCGGTAGTAGGCTGGCCTATCGGGTCGACTCACATCGACACCCGACAGAATTCCTGTCGCGTCCCATTCGTCGCAACCAGCGAAGGACTGCACGTGGACCTCTACGAGTACCAGGCACGAGACCTTTTCGAGAAGTACGGGGTGCCGGTTCTCGCCGGCATCGTCGCCGACACCCCTGAGGAGGTGAAGGCAGCAGCGGAGAAGCTCGGTGGCGTGGTCGTCGTCAAGGCGCAGGTCAAGACCGGTGGTCGTGGCAAGGCGGGCGGCGTCAAGGTCGCCAAGAACCCTGACGAGGCGTACGAGGCCGCCAAGGCGATCCTGGGTCTGGACATCAAGGGCCACGTCGTCAAGCGCGTCATGGTCGCCGCCGGAGCTCGCATCGCTCGCGAGTTCTACTTCTCCGTGCTGCTGGACCGCTCCAACCGCTCCTACCTGAGCCTCGCCTCGGTCGAGGGCGGCATGGAGATCGAGCAGCTCGCAGTCGAGAAGCCCGAGGCTCTCGCCCGCGTCGAGGTCAACCCGCTCGAGGGCATCACCCTCGACAAGGCGCTCGAGATCGCCAAGGCCGGAAACTTCGAGCCGGGCCTGGCCGAGAAGGTCGCCGACGTCTTCGTGAAGCTGTTCGAGGTCTACAAGGGCGAGGACGCGACCCTGGTCGAGGTCAACCCCCTCGTGCAGACCGAGGACGGCGACATCATCGCCCTCGACGGCAAGGTCACCCTCGACGACAACGCCAGCGAGGTGCGCCACCCCGAGCACGAGGAGCTCGCCGACAAGGCGACCGAGAACCCGCTCGAGGCCAAGGCCAAGGAGTCGGGCCTGAACTACGTCAAGCTCGACGGTCAGGTCGGCATCATCGGCAACGGCGCGGGTCTGGTCATGTCGACCCTCGACGTGGTCGCCTACGCCGGTGAGAACCACGGCGGCGTGAAGCCCGCGAACTTCCTGGACATCGGCGGCGGCGCGAACGCGCAGGTCATGGCCAGCGGACTGGACGTCATCCTGAACGACGAGCAGGTCAAGAGCGTGTTCGTGAACGTCTTCGGCGGCATCACCAGCTGCGTGGCCGTGGCAGAGGGCATCGTCAAGGCGCTCGAGATCCTCGGCGACGCGGCCACCAAGCCGCTCGTCGTGCGTCTCGATGGCAACCAGGTCGAAGAGGGCCGTGCGATCCTCGCCGCCGCCAACCACCCGCTCGTCACGCTCGCCGCCACCATGGACGAGGGCGCGGACAAGGCCGCCGAGCTGGCGAACGCCTGATCCGGCTTCCGAGACAAGGACAACGAACATGTCGATCTACCTCAACAAGGACTCCAAGGTCATCGTCCAGGGCATCACGGGCGGCGAGGGCACCAAGCACACCGCCCTCATGCTGAAGGCGGGCACGAACGTCGTCGGCGGCGTGAACGCGCGCAAGGCCGGCACCACGGTCTCGCACACCGACAAGGACGGCAACGCCGTGGAGCTGCCGGTGTTCGCCTCCGTCGCCGAGGCCATCGAGAAGACCGGTGCCAACGTGTCGGTCGCCTTCGTGCCGCCGGCGTTCACGAAGGACGCGATGGTCGAGGCCATCGACAGCGAGATCCCGCTGCTCGTGGTCATCACCGAGGGCGTGCCGGTCGGCGACTCCGCCGAGGCCTGGGCGTACGCGACCGAGAAGGGCAACAAGACCCGCATCATCGGTCCGAACTGCCCCGGCATCATCACTCCGGGCGAGGCGCTCGCGGGCATCACCCCGGCGAACATCACGGGCAAGGGCCCGATCGGTCTCGTCTCGAAGTCGGGCACGCTGACCTACCAGATGATGTTCGAGCTGCGCGACCTGGGCTTCTCCACCGCGATCGGCATCGGCGGCGACCCGGTCATCGGCACGACGCACATCGACGCGCTCGCCGCGTTCGAGGCCGACCCCGAGACCAAGGCGATCGTGATGATCGGCGAGATCGGCGGCGACGCCGAGGAGCGCGCGGCCGACTTCATCAAGGCCAACGTCACCAAGCCGGTCGTCGGATATGTCGCAGGCTTCACCGCGCCTGAGGGCAAGACCATGGGCCACGCCGGCGCCATCGTCTCCGGCTCGGCGGGCACGGCGCAGGCCAAGAAGGAGGCCCTCGAGGCCGCCGGCGTCAAGGTCGGCAAGACGCCGTCCGAGACCGCTGCTCTGCTGCGCGAGGTCTACGCCGCCCTGTAAAGCACCGCATCATCCGAGTCGTCCCCGTCAGTGCGCCCCAGAGCGTGCGCTGACGGGGACGATTTCCGTCATGAGGGGTCCGCGAACGCGCGCCGGTGCGCGCCCGGGGTCGTGCCGAAGCGCGCCCGGAAGTGATGCCGCAGGGTCACCGCGCCACCGAAGCCCGTCCGTGTGGCGACCGCCTCGATCGGCAGGTCGGACGCCTCGAGCAGCCGGCGCGCCTCATCCAGGCGGCGCTGCAGCAGCCAGTCTCCTGGGCTCGTGCCGGTGCGATCGCGGAAGCGCCGGGTGAACGTGCGGCGGGACAGGTGCACGGCGCTCGCCCAGGCATCGATGGGCGTCGACTCGGAGAGCCTCCCCAGGGCCCAGGCGATCGCCTGGTCGATCTCGTCGCCGTTGCGGTCGGCGGCGAGCGGGCGGGAGAGGAACTGGGCCTGCGAGCCTTCCCGATGCGGGGCCATCACGAGCGAGCGCGCGAGGTCGGCGGCGACGGCGCTGCCGAGCTCCGTGCGGACGATGTGCAGGCAGCAGTCCAGAGCCGCGGCCACCCCGGCCGACGTGACCACGTCGCCGAGATCCGTCCACAGCGCCTCGCAGCGCACGGTGAGCTCGGGATGCCGCGCGGCGAGCTGCGGCCCCGCGGACCAGTGCGTGGAGACCTCCCTGCCTTCGGCGATGCCGCTCGCGGCCACGACGAAGGCGCCGAGGCACAGGCCGAGGATCCGCGCCCCGTGGGCGTGCGCCGAGCGCACGGCGTCGAGGAGCGCGGCGCTGGGTGCGAGGTCCGGCTCCCAGCTCGGGATCACGACGAGGTCCGCGGTCGCAAGGGCGTCGAGCCCGTCGAGCACGATGAGGTCCAGGCCGGCGGCGGTGCGCACCGGTCCCGGTTCCTCCGCGACCGTGACGGTGCGGTACGCGGCCTCGACCGAGCGCACGCCGACACCGCCGAACACCATGAGCGGCACGGACAGGTGGAAGGGGCTGATCCCCGGGAAGGCGAGGACGGCGGCGGTGCGCATGGCCCGATCTTATCGAAGAGTGTCTTCAGGGCCACTTCTGTCAGCGAACGGACGCCGCCACGATGGGTCCATGACCGAGAACTCCGTGACCCTCACCCTCATCGGCGGACCGACCGCGATCATCGAGTACGCGGGCGTGCGCCTGCTGACCGACCCGACGTTCGACGCGCCGCGCAGCTACGACGGCGGCATCGCGCTGCACAAGCTGAGTGGACCCGCGCTCGCCGCCGACCAGGTGGGCGAGATCGACGCCGTGCTGCTCTCGCACGACCAGCACCCCGACAACCTCGACGAGGCGGGACGCGCCTTCCTGCCTCGCGCCGGCGCGGTGCTGTCCACGCCGGAGGCGGCGGGACGTGTCGAAGGCGTGACAGGGCTCGCCCCGTGGCAGACGCATCGTCTCGGCGAGGTCGAGGTGACCGCGGTGCCCGCGCTGCACGGCCCGGAAGGGGCGGAGGAGCTCTCCGGCACCGTGACCGGCTTCGTGCTGAGCGCGCCGGGGGAGCCCGTGCTCTACGTCTCCGGCGACAACGCCTCGGTCGAGGTCGTCACGGCCATCGCAGAGCGGATCGGCCGGATCGACCTCGCCGTGCTGTTCGCCGGGGCGGCCAACGTCGGGCGCTTCGGCGACGCCGACCTCACCCTCAATGCACGCACCGCGGTCGCAGCCGCACGAGAGTTGGGCGATGCGGCGATCGTGCCTGTGCACGCCGAGGGCTGGCACCACTTCTCCGAGACCCGCGAGCGTCTCGTCCGCGAGTTCGGCTACGCCGGCCTCGCGGACCGGCTGCGCGTGCCGGAGGCCGGCGTGCCGCTCGCGCTCTGAGGGCGCGCCCGGCGCCTGGTGCGCGGCGGCGCGGGGCCGTCCATGCACGTCGAGGCCCCCTCCGGGTGCGTTCCCAGGAGGGGGCCTCGGCGGATCCCGGCGGTTCCCGCGCGCACCGGTCAGGTCAGGCGCCGAGCAGCGCCTCGATGGGCCCGCGGGCGAAGAACAGCACGAATCCGACACCGACCACCCACAGCAGCGGGTGGATCGTCTTGATCCGGCCGGTGAGGGCGTTGACGACGATCCAGCTGACGAAACCGGCCCCGATGCCGTTGGCGATCGAGTAGGTCATCGGCATGACCGTGACCGTGAGGAACACCGGCAGCAGCACGCGGAAGTCGCCGAGGTCGATGTTCTTGATCTGCGAGAGCATCATGGCGCCGACGAGCACGAGCGCTGCGGCGGCCACGGCGCTGGGCACGAGGGCGGTGAGCGGCGTGAAGAACATCGCGAGCAGGAAGAGCGCTCCCGTGATGGTGGTCGCAAGACCCGTGCGCGCGCCCTCGCCGATGCCGGCGCCGGATTCGACGAACACCGTCGCGGACGAGGAGGACGTGCCGCCGCCGACGATCGCGCCGACGCCCTCGACGACCAGGGCCGCCTTGATGCGGGGGAAGTCGCCCTTCTCATCGGCCAGATCGGCCTCCTTCGCGAGGCCGGTCATCGTGCCCATCGCATCGAAGAAGTTCGAGAACAGCAGCGTGAAGACGAACATCACCAGGGCGACGCCGCCGACCTTGGCGAGGTCGAAGCCGAAGTCGACCCGGCCGATCAGGCTCAGGTCGGGGATGCTCACGATGCTGCCCGTGAAGCCGAAGTTCTGGCCGAAGGGCCAGATGAGGTTCACCACCGCGGCCAGCACGGTGCCGCCCACGAGCGCGATGAGGATGGCCCCCTTGACGCGCAGGGCGATGAGCGCTCCTCCGATCAGCAGGGTGAGGACGAACAGCAGAGTCGGGATCGAGGCCACGGATCCGCCGACGCCGAGGTCGACGGGGGGAGAGGCCTGCTTCGTCGAGGTCACGAAGCCGGCGTTCACGAACCCGATGAAGGCGATGAACAGGCCGATGCCGACCGTGATGGCGAGCTTGAGCTGCACGGGGACGGCGTCGAAGATCAGCTTGCGCAGGCCCGTGGCGGCGAGCAGGACGATGATCACGCCGTTGATCATGACGAGCGCCATGGCCTCGGGCCAGGTGATCGACTTGACCACCGTGAACGCGAGGAAGGCGTTGATGCCGAGCCCGGCCGCGAACGCGAAAGGCAGGCGGGCGATCAGCCCGAACAGGATCGTCATGACGCCGGCGGTCAGTGCCGTGGCGGCCGCGACGGCCGCGCCGGGCAGCGTATGGCCCGCGACATCGGCGGTGGACAGGATGATCGGATTGAGGATCACGATGTAGGCCATCGTCACGAACGTGACGATGCCTCCGCGGATCTCGGTGCCGAGGGTGGATCCGCGCTTGGTGATCTCGAAGAAGCGATCGACGGCGTTCTTCGGTTCGGCGGCGGTCTGGTCGGACACGGGCGGGGGGACTGTTGTCATGAGGGACCTCCGCGGAAGACCGTATCGCGTCGGGGAGGCGGTCCGTGCGCCGGGCCGTCGATCTCGGCCGCGGCAATCGTTTCGTCGCGGGCGCTCGACGCCGCATTTCCGCGCGCCCGTCAGGGCCGCCGAGGCGGAGCACGTAGGCTCGAAACCGTCATGCAACGCCTCCTCATCGTGCTCCTGGCGGCGGTCGATGCGATCGTCGCCGCGGCCATCGGCCTCGCCGTGCTGCTCGCTCCGCTCACGGTGATCTGGGCGATCGCATTCGGTGGGAGCGCCGACTGGGGAGCGCTCTGGCCGAGCGCCGCGACGCTCTGGCAGTTCGGGCACGGCGTGCCCCTCGCGGTCGCACTGCCCGACGCGCTGGTGCGGGCGGTCGGGCTGGATCCGTCTGCGGCGTCGTTCGCGCTCTCGGTGCCTCCGCTTCTCTTCCTCGGATTCACCGCGATCTTCGCGGCGCGCTCCGGTCGCAGGGCTGCGCTCGCCGGATCGTGGCTCACCGGCGTGGTGAGCGGCACAGCGGTCTTCGCCGTGATCTCGGTGTTCGCGGCGCTGACAGGCGGGCTCGGGGTGCTGAAGGCGCCGCTGTGGCTCGCGATCCTGTTCCCGCCACTGGTGTTCCTGTGCGGTGCTCTCGCCGGGGCGGTCGCCACGGCCTGGGGCGAGGGCGACGGCGGCCTCGTCGACCGCGTGCAGGACGCGCTGGACCGCTGGCCCGACTGGGCGTACGTCCCCGGTGGCATCGTGCGCGGTGCGGCGGCTGCCGTGGCCGGCGTGGTCGGTGCGGCAGGTCTCACCGTCGCGGTCGCGGCGTTGTTCCGCGGCGGCCAGACCGTGGCGCTGTTCGAATCGCTGCGCGCCGACGCGCTCGGCGTGATCGTGATCGGTCTGGCTCAGCTCGCCTACCTGCCGACGCTCGTGGCATGGGCCGTGGCATGGATCGCCGGACCCGGCTTCGCGATCGGGGCCGGAACCGCGGTCTCGCCCGCGGGCACCGTGCTGGGCGTGGTGCCCGGTGTGCCCGTGCTGGGCCTCGTGCCCGACTCGTCCTCGCCGTGGCTCCTCATCGTGGTGCTCCTGCCGGTGGCCGCGGGTGCTTTCGCCGGGTGGCTGATCCGCTCGCGGCAGGTGTCGGCGGGGGCGGAAGCCGGGATCGGCTCGCGCATCGTGACCGCGGTCGGGATCGCCGTCCTCGCAGGCGGGTTCGGCGCGCTGCTGGCGGCGCTGTGCTCCGGATCCCTCGGCCCCGGCCGGCTGGCGGTCGCGGGACCGGATCCGGGTCCGGTCGCGCTCGCCCTCGGGCTCGAGGTGCTGGTCGGGGCCGCGATCCTGTTGCTCGCGCCCCGCCGGCGCAGTGACGTCGACGCCGCGTGGATCGACGACGATCGAGCCTGAACGGCGGGTGCGTCTCGGGGGACGGCGCCCTCTTGGCGCCCGGCTAGACTGTCTGAGTGCTGACGGTCGCCGTTCTCATCTCGGGCACCGGCTCGAATCTTCGTGCCCTCCTCGACGCGGCCGCCGACCCCGGATTCCCGGCTCGCGTCATCGTGATCGGCGCCGACCGGGAGGCCGACGGTCTCGCCCATGCTGAGGCATACGGGATCCCCTCCTTCGTCGTGCCCTGGGAGGCCTTCGACAGCCGCGAAGCGTGGGGCGCCGAGCTCGACGCGCAGCTCAAGGTCTGGCGGCCGGACCTCATCGTGCTCAGCGGGCTCATGCGGCTGCTGCCGCGCGACGTCGTCGCGGCCTGGTCCCCGAACATCATCAACACGCACCCGGCATTCCTGCCCGAGTTCCCCGGAGCGCACGGCGTGCGCGACGCGCTCGCGGCCGGCGTGAGCGAGACCGGGGCCAGCGTGATCGTGGTCGACGACGGCGTCGACAGCGGGCCGATCCTGGCTCAGGAGCGCGTACCGGTGCACGAGGGCGACACCGAGTCCGCCCTGCACGAGCGCATCAAGCCCGTCGAGCGGCGCCTGCTGATCGACACCGTCCGCCGTATCGCCGAAGGGTCCCTGGATCTCGGCGCCCGCCCCCACGATCTCGGATCCTCATCGGCGCAGGCCGCTGACGAGAACTGACGCCTACCCGGAAGGAACCCCGATGGCCGGTCCCGCCCACGACCCGTCCCTCTACCGCCCCCGTGACGCCGTGCGCATCCGTCGCGCACTCGTCTCGGTCAGTGACAAGACCGGCCTGGTGCCGCTCGCGCAGGCTCTCGCGGCAAGCGGTATCGAGATCGTCTCGACCGGATCCACGGCCCAGACCATTCGTGATGCAGGTCTGGAGGTCACCGACGTCGCGACCGTGACCGGCGTCGCCGAGATGCTCGACGGCCGCGTGAAGACGCTGCATCCGTCCATCCACGGCGCCGTGCTCGCGGATCTCCGCCTGGAGGACCACGAGCGCCAGCTCGCCGAGCGGGGGATCAGCCCGTTCGAGCTCGTCGTGGTGAACCTGTACCCGTTCGTGCAGACTGTGGCCTCGGGCGCGGTCGGCGACGACGTGGTCGAGCAGATCGACATCGGCGGCCCGGCCATGGTGCGCGCTGCGGCGAAGAACCACGCCAACGTCGCCATCGTGGTCTCGCCCGAGTCCTACCCCTCGCTGATCCGCTCGATCGACGAGGGCGGCACGACGCTCGCGCAGCGCCGCGAGCTGGCTGCGCGCGCGTTCGCGCACACGGCCGCCTACGACACCGCCGTCGCCCAGTGGTTCTCGGACGGCACGCTGTCGAGCGATGGCGAACTGCCCGAGCAGCTCACGATCTCGGCGTCGCGCCTCGCCACGCTGCGCTACGGCGAGAACTCGCACCAGCGTGCCGCGATCTACACGCGTGCCGGCGGGCACGGCATCGCGCAGGCGACGCAGCTGCAGGGCAAGGAGATGTCGTACAACAACTACGTCGACGCCGACGCGGCCCTGCGTGCGGCCTATGACATGGTGCATCCGGCGGTCGCGATCATCAAGCACGCCAACCCGTGCGGCATTGCGACGACGGCCCCCAACGCCCTGGATCCGATCGCGAGCGCGCACCTGCGCGCCCACGAGTGCGACCCCGTCTCGGCGTACGGCGGCGTGATCGCGGCGAACGGCACCGTGACGCTGAAGATGGCGGAGAACCTCAAGGACATCTTCACCGAGGTCATCGTCGCCCCGGCCTTCGAGCCGGCCGCGCTCGAGGTGTTCAAGGCGAAGAAGAACCTGCGTCTGCTGCAGCTGCCGGACGACTGGCAGCAGGAGCGCATGGATGTGCGCCTCGTCTCCGGCGGCCTGCTGCTGCAGGATGCGGACCGGTTCCCCGACGACATCCAGTCCGTCGCGAACGGCTGGGAGCTGGTCTCGGGCGAGCGCCCCGACGAGCTCGAGATGGAGAACCTCATCTTCGCGTGGAAGGCGTGCCGCGCCGTGAAGTCGAACGCGATCGTGCTGTCGAAGGGCAACGCCACGGTCGGCGTCGGCATGGGCCAGGTCAACCGGGTCGACTCGTGCCGCCTCGCGGTCGAGCGTGCGGGCGACCGTGCGGCCGGATCCGTCGCCGCCTCCGACGCGTTCTTCCCGTTCGCCGACGGCGCGCAGGTGCTCATCGACGCGGGAGTCACCGCGATCGTGCAGCCGGGCGGATCCGTCCGGGACGACGAGGTCGTGGCGGCCGCGCGCAAGGCCGGCGTGGCGATGTTCTTCACGGGCGAGCGCCACTTCTTCCATTGAGCCGCGCTGCTCTTCCCTTGAGCCGCGCTGAGTCGCGCGCCTGAACCTGAAGGGCGATTGCCGTTCTGCCGGACGATCCACGGATCCTGTCCCGCCGAACGGCAATCGTCCTTCGTCCTTGTTCGGAGCGGGTCGCCCGTGCCTGCACTGTCGTGTCCGATTTCCGCGAGCCTGCGGGTTTCGGACGTGCGAGAGTGGGGGCATGAGCTTCCCCGGAATGACCTTCGACGAGCGGTACCGCGCGATCGACGCGCGCGACACCCGCTTCGACGGGCAGTTCGTCACGGCCGTGCGCTCGACCGGGATCTACTGCCGTCCGAGCTGCCCCGCCCGCACGCCCAAGCCCGAGAACGTCACGTTCTTCCCGACCAGCGCCGCCGCGCACGAGGCCGGTTACCGTGCCTGCAAGCGCTGCCTGCCGGAGGCCGCCCCCGGCTCGCCGGAGTGGAACCTGCGCGGAGATGTCGCCGCACGCGCCATGCGCCTGATCGCTGACGGCGTCGTCGAGCGGGAGGGAGTGCCGGGACTCGCGGCACGGCTCGGCTACTCCTCGCGCCACCTCACCCGGCTGCTCGCCGGGGAGCTCGGTGCCGGGCCGCTCGCGCTCGCCCGCGCCCACCGCGCGCACACCGCACGGATGCTGCTGGTCGGCACCGATCTGCCGATCGCCGACGTGGCGTTCTCGGCGGGCTTCGCCAGCGTGCGCCAGTTCAACGACACCGTGCGCGAGGTGTTCGGCCTCGCACCGGGAGAGCTGCGCGCCCGGCGCCACGGCCGCGATGCGCTGGCCGCTGCGACCGCCGTGCCCGGTGAGATCGACCTGCTGCTGCCGTACCGCAAGCCCTTCGACGCGGAGGGCCTGTTCGCGTGGATGCGCGCACGGGCGCTCCCCGGAGTCGAGGAGGTGGGCGAGCGCCGCTTCGCGCGGCACCTGCGTCTCGACGGCGGGCCGGGCTGGTTCGAGCTGAGCCTCGACGACGCCGACCGGCTGCACCTGCGTGCCCGGCTGGCCCAGCTGGCCGACCTCGCGCCCCTGGTCGCCCGCGCCCGCCGCCTCTTCGATCTCGACGCGGATCCGCTGGCTGTCGACGCCGCACTGTCCGCGCAGGAGCCGCTCGTCCCACTGGTGGCGCGCGTTCCGGGCATCAGGGTGCCGGGAGCGGCGGATCCGCATGAGATGCTCATCCGCGCCATGATCGGGCAGCAGATCACGGTCGCCGCCGCGCGCACCGCGCTGACCCTGCTCGCCCAGGAGCTCGGAGACCGGGTCGGATCCGCCGAGGACGCGCAGGGGGAGGGGCTCCTGTTCCCCACTATGGCCGCCATCGCCGAGCACGGGCACGAGGTGCTGCGCGGGCCGGCGGCGCGGATCAGAGCCGTCACCGGTGCCGCCGCCGCGCTCGCCGATGGCTCGCTGCAGCTGACGCTCGGCGATGACGGCGAGGCGCAGCGCGCTGCGCTGCTCGCGATGCCCGGGATCGGGCCGTGGACGGCCGACTACGTGCGGATGCGCGTGCTCGGCGATCCCGACGTCTTCCTGCCCGGCGACGTCGCCGCCCGCGCAGGAGCGGGTGCGGCGGGCCTGCCCTCCGAGGCGGGGCCGCTGGACGCATGGGCCGCGCGCACAGCCCCCTGGCGCAGCTACCTCACCGCGCACTTCTGGCGCGCAGTTCCACCGAAGATCCCGAAGACGATCAGGATCCCGAAGACCATCCAGACCATCTCGATCACGGAAGGCCCGAAATGACCGCCATCATCCAGACCATCGACACCCCCGACGGCCCGTTCACGATCCTCGCCGACGAGCAGGACCGCGTGCTCGCATCCGGTTGGACCGACGACCACGAGGCAATCCTGCACCGCCTCGCGGAGAAGAACCGCCCTGCGGAGATCACGGAGGGCGCCACCACGGCGGCCGCCGCCGTCGACGCCTACTACGCAGGCGATCTCGCGGCGATCGACGCTGTCGAGGTGCGCCAGTTCGGCACCGGCATGCAGAGCGCGGGCTGGGAGGCGCTGCGTCGGATCACCCCCGGCGAGCCTCTCACCTACACCGAGTTCGCCGTCGCGCTCGGCAAGCCCGGGGCCGTGCGTCCCGCTGCCTCGATCTGCGCGCGCAACGCGCCCGCGCTCTTCGTGCCCTGCCACCGCGTGCTGCGCACCGACGGCACCCTCGGCGGCTTCGCCTGGGGTGAGGACGTCAAGCGCCGCCTGCTGGACCGGGAGGCCGCGCACGCGATCGCCGCGTGAGCGGATCCGCCCTCTTGGCGCCCCCGCTCGTCGTCCGCACCCTTCCCGGGGGCGCCGACGGGCGGGGGCGCCGATGTGCAGCGGGCCTGCTCCGTCGTGCCGAGTGCGGGCCGCAGCAGGGTTCCGCCGAACCGGATCCGGCGGATCGGGAATGGATGCGGCACTCGGGATGCTGCCCTCAGTACCGGAGAGCCGTGCGAGGGCGACGGCCCGGAATGGGTCCACGGTGACTGTGAGATCGGTTTCGGGAAAACGCTTGCGTTCAGGCGGTTCACAAACATAGGCTGGACGGCTGTCGCGTCAACCGACCGGCGGCCGTCGAACCGAGGAGGACACCATGCCCACGATCACCACTGCATCGTCGATCAGCGCTGTCGCCGGTTCGCCCCTCGCCCCGGCCGAGGACTGACTCGGATCCACCCGCTCACCGCGGTAACTCTGCGTCTTCTCGGACGTCTCGCGGCTCAGAGCCGCTGAAGCGCTCCGACCTCTCCGGCCCACCAGCCGCTCATCGCACGGATGTCTCGCATCCGCTCCTTCTCGTCCCCTGCCGTCCTCCTGTCACGTAACTGCTGAGAATCATGTCTGAAGAATCCACGTCGTCCTCATCCGCCTCCACACTCTCCACGCCCCGCGCGCTCGCGCGCCTGGCGCCCTTCGTGAAGCCCGTCGCCTGGCGCCTCATCGGCGGTGGGGCCTCCGCCCTGGCCGCCGCCGTGATCGCGCTGTGCGTGCCGCTGCTGCTGCAGGTCGTGCTCGAGGGCCCCATCGCCACCGGCGAGATCAGCGCCATCATCTGGGGTGCGGTCGCCGTCACGGTGCTCGCCCTCGGCGAGGCCCTCATGGTGTGGCTGCGCCGCCAGTTCGTGCTGAACCCCGCCACGCAGGTGGAGTACCGCATGCGCACGCAGCTGTACTCGAATCTGCAGCGCCTGCCTGTCGCATTCCACGACCGCTGGCAGTCGGGCCAGCTGCTGAGCCGCATGATGCAGGACATCGGCCTGATCCGCCGCTGGCTCGCGTTCGGACTGGTGCTTCTCGTCGTCAACCTGCTCACCATCGTGATCGGCGCGGCGCTGCTGTTCCGCTGGCATTGGCTGCTCGGCACGATCTTCCTGATCACCGCCGTGCCGCTGTGGATCTCCGGCTTCCTGTTCGAGAAGCGCTACGGCGTGCTCACCCGGCGCAGCCAGGACCAGGCCGGCGACCTCGCCACGAGTGTCGAGGAGAGCGTGCACGGCATCCGCGTGCTCAAGGCGTTCGGACGCGGCAAGCATGCGCTCGTCAAGTTCGCGCGCCAGGCCGAGTCGCTGCGCGAGACCGAGCTGAGCAAAGCCCGCTCCGTGGGCTGGATCTGGTTCTGGCTCGTGCTCATGCCCGAGATCGCGTTCGCGCTCAACCTCGTGGCAGGCATCTGGCTGATCGCCCAGGGCGCCCTGAACGCACCGGAGCTGTTCGCCTACTTCGCGATGGCGACCGTGCTGCGCTGGCCGATCGAGTCGATCGGCTTCCTGTTCTCGTTCATGCTCGACGCACGTACGGCCACCGACCGTGTGTTCGAGATCTACGACGAGCAGAACACCATCACGGATCCGCAGAGCCCGGTGAGCATCGCCGAGCCCCGGGGCGAACTCGCGTTCGAGGGGGCCCGCTTCCGCTACCAGGACGCCCGCGACGGCGAGCGCGATCTGCTCGACGGCATCGACCTGGTGCTGCGCCCCGGCGAGACCATGGCCCTGGTCGGCATCACCGGATCCGGCAAGACGACGCTCACGACCCTCCCGACGCGCCTGTACGACGTGACCGGCGGGCGCGTGACCCTCGACGGCGTGGACGTGCGCGACCTGACCCTGGCCGAGCTGCGCACGCACATAGCGATGGCGTTCGAGGACGCGACGCTGTTCTCAGCCACCGTGCGCGAGAACGTGCTGCTCGGCCGGGCTGACCTCGACATCCACAGCCCCGAGGCCGAGCGGGTGCTCCGGGAGGCGCTCGACGTCGCCCAGGCCGGATTCGTCGACACGCTCCCCGAGGGGGTGGAGACGATGATCGGCGAGGAGGGGTTGAGCCTGTCCGGCGGACAGCGTCAGCGCCTCGCACTCGCCCGTGCCGTCGCGGCCAAACCCAAGGTGCTCGTGCTGGACGATCCGCTCTCCGCGCTCGACGTCGACACCGAGGCGCTCGTCGAGGAGGCGCTGCGCCACGTGCTCGCCGAGACCACGGCGCTCATCGTCGCGCACCGTCCCTCAACGGTGGCCCTCGCCGACCGTGTCGCGCTGCTGCAGAACGGCAGGGTGACCGCCGTGGGCGCGCACTCGGAGCTGCTGCGCACGAGTGCGCACTACCGCCACGTGATCTCGAGCCTCGAGGCCGAGGAGGCTGCGCGCACGGGGGCGATCCCCGTGATCCGGGAGGCGGCACCAGAGGCTGCGCCCGCCGCCGAGGCGCTCGATGAGATCGCGCCCGATACCCACGCCCAGAACGAGGAGGTGCAGGCATGAGCGTCATCGGAACCCAGGACGAGGACCGCTCCGACCTCACGCACGAGGAGAGCCGCGCGATCCGCCGCCGCTCGCTGCGGCTGTTCGGATCCCTGATCGCGCCGCTCAAGGTGCAGATCACGCTCACCGCGCTGGTGCTGGTGGTCTCGACGGCCGCGCAGGTCGCGGGCCCCGCGCTGATCGCGTACGGGCTCAACACGGCGCTTCCGGCGGTGCTGAAGCACGCGGACTGGATGCCGACCATCGTGGTCGGCATCGCCTTCCTCGTGATCGGCGCGCTCGGATCCGCCCTGATCGGCTGGTACGCGGTGCTCACCGCCCGCATCACGCAGGCGGTGCTGCTCGATCTGCGCAAGCGCATGTTCCTGCACACGCAGCGGCTGAGCCTCGAGTTCCACGAGAGCTACACCTCGGGCCGGATCATCTCGCGTCAGACGAGCGACCTGGACTCCATCCGGGAGCTGCTCGACGGCGGTCTGAACCAGCTCGTGTCGGGGCTGCTCTACGGCCTCTTCACGTTCATCGCGCTCGTGCTCGTGGACTGGGAGTCCGGCGTGGTCCTGGTGCTCGCCGGCATCCCGCTGGTGTACCTGATGCGCTGGTTCTACCAGCGCTCGCAGCTCGTGTACCGCGAGTCGCGGGTGATCAGCGCGAAGGTCATCGTGCAGTTCGTCGAGACCATGACCGGCATCCGCGCCGTGAAGGCGTTCCGCAAGGAGCCCCGCAACGACGTGTCGTTCCAGGAGGTCGCCGGTGACTACCGTGACGTGAACCGCCGCTCGATGCTGCTGTTCGGCACGTTCGAGCCCGGACTCATGGCGGTGGCGGCGCTCACCCTCGGCGTGGTCGTGGTGTGGGGCGGCGTCCGGATGGCGAGCGGCGAGATCCAGGTCGGCATCCTGTTGGCCGCGGTGCTGTACGTGCGCAACTTCTTCGCGCCCATGCAGGAGATCGCGATGTTCCTGAACTCCTTCCAGTCCGCCACGGCGGCGCTGGAGAAGGTGTCGGGAGTGCTCGACGAGGTGCCGACGGTTCCGGATCCGCTCAAGGCGGTCGACCTCTGGGAGTCGAAGGGGCATGTGCGCTTCGACGACGTCGAGTTCGGGTACGCCCAGGACCGGGTGATCCTGCCCGACTTCTCCCTGGACATCCCGGCGGGGCAGACCATCGCGCTGGTCGGCACGACCGGTGCGGGAAAGTCGACCCTGGCGAAGCTCGTGTCGCGCTTCTACGACCCCACCGCCGGCGCGGTGACCCTCGACGGTGTGGATCTGCGCGATCTGCATCCGAAGGACCTGCGCCGCGCGATCGTCATGGTCACGCAGGAGGCCTACCTGTTCAGCGGCACGGTCGCCGACAACATCGCGCTCGGCAAGCCCGACGCGACGATGGAGGAGATCCGGGCCGCCGCGCGGGCCGTGGGCGCCGATGCGTTCATCGACTCGCTTCCGGACGGGTACGAGACCGACGTGAACAAGCGCGGCGGTCGCGTCTCGGCAGGGCAGCGGCAGCTGATCTCCTTCGCGCGCGCCTTCCTCGCCGACCCCGCGGTGCTGATCCTCGACGAGGCGACCGCCTCGCTGGACATCCCGTCGGAGCGGCTGATCCAGGACGCGCTGCAGACGCTGCTCGCCGACCGCACCGCGATCATCATCGCGCACCGCCTGTCGACGGTCGCGATCGCCGATCGAGTGCTGGTCATGGAGCACGGCCGCATCATCGAGGACGACGCTCCCGACGTCCTCATCGCCGGCACGGGCAAGTTCGCGCAGCTGCATGCCGCGTGGCAGCAGACGCTGGTGTAGGCGCCCGAGCGCCGCAACTCTGCGGGAGGTCCGCGACTCTGCAGGACGATCCGGACGGATCCTCCTGCAGAGTCGCAGGAGTCCGGACGGAGCGAGATCTGCCGAACGTTTTGCAGGAGGCCCGCAACTCTGCAGGATGGATCCGGAGGATCTGTCCTGTGGAGATGCACATGCCCTGCGGAGTTGCGAGCGCCGCGTTCCCGAGCGGTGGGCTCGAGGCGGCCGGATCCGTGGGCGCCGTGCGCGGATCGCGGATCTGTAGGCTCGAGAAGTGGATCCGTTCTGGGCCTTCGCCGCGGAGTTCTGGTGGACCGCGCCGGTCCTCGCCGGGGCGGGAGCGGTGAGCGTGCTCGGCGCGCGCCGCGGCGCCGCAGCCGGAGGGCGTCGGCTGGGCTACGACGCCGCGCGCCTCGACCTGCAGGCCGCGCAGCGGGCCGCGACGGAAGCACGCCTCCGGGTGCGGGTCGCACGAGCTGAGCTCGCAGGCCTCGTCGCGGGACGGACGGCGGGATCCGCGCACGCGGCCGACGTGGCCGGTGCCCGGCGCGCCCTGCGTGAGGCCGAGGCGGGGGCCAGGGCGGCGGCGGCCTCGGTGCGCGCCAGGCGCGCGCAGGTGGAGGCCGCGCGAGCAGACCTGGCGCTGAACGCGGATCCGCGGCGTCGTCCGCTGCCGCGCGCGATCGCGGCTCATGAGGCGGTCGTGGCGCGCTGGATGGCCTACGAGACGGATCCGGCGAAGCTCATCGCATACCCGACCATCGGCGATGCCCGCGATCCGTCCACCGCCGCGTTCCTGCTCGCGCTGGACGAGGCGAGGCAGGCGCGCCCGGATCCTGCCCGCCGCGTCGCGCCGGCCGAGTTCGGCGCCTACCGCGACGCGGTGGTCCGCCTCGAGCGCGCGTTCGACCTCGCCGAGCGCGACGCCCATGCCCGTGCCGAGGGCAGAGACCCGGAGCGCGAGCGCGTGTCGCGCGGGGCCGGATGGCAGGACACCGCCCAGCAGGTGATCGCGCTGTCGGCCGACGCCCTGGATCGGGCGGCCGATGCGGCGGCCGCGGCGTTCGCTGCGTGGAGCGCTCGCGAGCGCGGGAAGCAGCGCAAGGAGCGCGACTGAGCGCGGGGGACGCGATGCGTTCTGGAGGACGATGTCGCTTCTGAAGGACGCGTCGGTCGGATCCGTTCTTCAGGGTTGCAAACGTCCTGCGGAGTTCAGGATGACACGCGACAGACCACAGGGCGGCGACGTCCGGTTCGCCTGCTCATCGGGGCAGAGAAGACGACGGGGCTTCGATGGGGGAGGGGATTCGAAACCCCGCCGCCGATCACAGCGTACGCGTGTCACGGGCGCGCCGGGGTGCAGAACCGCGCGCGCCGGGGTCAGAAGCGGATCTCGGCGATGACTTCGGCGTATTCGGTCTGTCCGACCGGCGTGAAACCGACGCGTTCGAAGAACGCCTCGGGGCCGCCCGTGCCCGCCTCGTAGATCACGTTCAGGTGCTCGAAGCCGCGTGCGCGAGCCTCGGCGATGAGGCTCTCCACGGCGAACCGGCCGACACCGCGGCCCTGGTCGTCGGCGTCCACGTTGATGCGCCACAGCACGGAGCGGAAGTGCTCCTCAGGGGCATCGGGATCGAAGTTCGCGCTGACGAAGCCGACGACCTCGTCGCCGTCCAGCACGACCCGCTGCCAGCTGGTCTGCGGATTCATGACGGTCGCCGCGATCCCGTATGAGACCGGCGCGAGGTACTGCTCCTGCCCGGGCTTGAGGGAGAGGTTGTTGACGGCGACGATCGTCGCCGCGGACAGTTCGACCAGTCGCAGTTCCGTCATGGACAACAGGCTAAACCCTGGATGGTCCTCGTGACGGCCCGAGCCGAAACGTGGGGATAAGTTCATCTGCCGGCACCGGCGAGCGGACCGGGCCGGGCGGACGCGCGCAGCAACCGACGAACCTCGCTCGGGAACCGACCGAGGGCAGGTATCTTGGTATCGAGACAAATTCGCGCGATACCCCGCGCGCGCATCCGCGCGAGGCCGCTGTCTGAAACCCTTCCTGCGTGAAACGGAGACCCCGGTGACCGACGACGCCATCATCTACACCTACACGGACGAGGCGCCGGCACTGGCCACCGCCTCGCTGCTGCCCATCGTCCAGGCCTACGCCCACCAGGCGGGCGTCGACATCGAGACCCGCGACATCTCGCTCGCAGGTCGGATCCTCGCGACGTTCCCGGAACGTCTGAGCGCCGGCCAGGCCGTGGGTGACGCGCTCGCCGAGCTCGGGGGACTGGCCACGACGCCCGAGGCGAACATCATCAAGCTCCCGAACATCTCGGCCTCCATCCCGCAGCTGAAGGCGGCCATCGCCGAGCTGCAGAAGCAGGGCTTCGACGTCCCGGACTACCCGGACGACGCGACGACGGTCGAGGACAAGGACATCCGCGCCCGGTACGACCGCATCAAGGGGTCCGCCGTGAACCCGGTGCTGCGCGAGGGCAACAGCGACCGCCGCGCCCCGCTCGCGGTGAAGAACTACGCCAAGAAGCACCCGCACCGCAACAAGGCCTTCGCTGCCGGCTCCCAGACGCATGTCGCGACGCTCGGACACGACGACTTCAAGGCGAACGAGCGCAGCTGGGTCTCCCCGGGCGATGACGTGCTCACGATCCAGCACGTCTCCGCCGATGGGCAGACCACCGTCCTGAAGGAGAACCTCAAGGTCCTCCCGGGCGAGATCGTCGATGCGACGTTCCTGAACGCCGCGGCCCTCGACGCCTTCCTCGCCGAGACTCTTGCCGAGGCGAAGGCCGAGGACGTGCTCTACTCGGTGCACCTCAAGGCGACGATGATGAAGGTCTCGGATCCGATCATCTTCGGCCACGTCGTGCGCGCCTACTTCGCAGACGTGTTCGCCCAGTACGGCGACAAGCTGGCTGCGGCGGGCCTGACGGCCAACGACGGCCTCGGTTCCATCCTCTCCGGCCTCGCCGGCCTCGAGGGCGGCGAGGAGATCGCGGCGGCGTTCGCGGCGGCGATGGAGAACGGCCCGCGCCTGAGCTACGTCAACTCGGACAAGGGCATCACCAACCTGCACGTCCCGAGCGACGTGATCGTCGACGCGTCGATGCCCGCCCTGGTCCGCAACGGCGGCAAGCTCTGGGGCAAGGACGGCGGGGAGGACGACACCCTCGCCGTCATCCCGGACTCGTCGTACGCCGGCGTCTACCAGGCCACGATCGAGGACGTCATCGCGAACGGTCCGCTGGACCCGGCGACGATCGGCACCGTGCCGAACGTCGGCCTCATGGCCCAGGCGGCCGAGGAGTACGGCAGCCACGACAAGACCTTCGAGATCGCCGCCGACGGGCGCGTCCAGGTCCTCACCTCGGCGGGCGATGTCGTGCTGGAGCACGAAGTGCACAAGGGCGACATCTGGCGCGCCACGCAGACCAAGGACGTCCCGGTGCGCGACTGGGTCAAGCTCGCCGTGAGCCGCGCCCGTGCCACCGGAGCGCCCGCGGTGTTCTGGCTGAACCCGGCCCGCTCGCACGACGCGGCGCTGATCGCAAAGGTGACCGAGTACCTCAAGGACTACGACACCGACGGCCTGACGATCGAGATCCTCACCCCCGAGGAGGCGACGCGCTACTCGCTCGCCCGGATGCGCAAGGGCGAGGACACCATCTCTGTCACCGGCAATGTGCTGCGCGACTATCTCACCGACCTCTTCCCGATCCTCGAGGTCGGCACCAGCGCGAAGATGCTGAGCATCGTCCCGCTGCTCGCCGGGGGAGGCCTGTTCGAGACCGGCGCGGGCGGATCCGCCCCGAAGCACGTGCAGCAGCTCGTCGAGGAGAACTATCTGCGGTGGGACTCGCTGGGCGAGTTCTTCGCGCTCGCCGCGTCGTTCGAGCACTTCGCCGACCGCACCGGCAACGCCAAGGCCGCGGTCCTGGCGAAGACGCTCGACGCGGCGACGGGCACGTTCCTCGAGAACGACCGTTCGCCGGGCCGCGCTCTCGGCACGATCGACAACCGCGGCAGCCACTTCTACCTCGCCCTGTACTGGGCGCAGGAGCTGGCGAAGCAGACCGAGGACGCCGAGCTCGCGGCCGCGTTCGCGCCGGTCGCCGCCGCGCTCGCCGCGGATGAGGAGCGCATCGTCTCCGAGCTCACCGCCGTGCAGGGCAAGCCCGCCGAGATCGGCGGCTACTACCGCCCGGACGGCGCCCTCGTGGCGAAGATCATGCGTCCCTCGGCGACGCTGAACGCGGTCATCGACGGCCTGAACTGACAGCACGGCGAAGGGGGCGGATGCTGCGGCATCCGCCCCCTTCGCCGTGCCGCGGCAGGGCGTCACCCTGGATGCGTCTCCGACATGCGAAGGGGCCCGCCGCACGATGCGACGGGCCCCTTCCGGACGAGAGATCCGGATCCGGATCAGTAGTGCACGTTGACCTCGGTGCCCTGCGGGCTCCAGTCGAACAGCCACTCGGCGCGCCACTCCGGCATGCCGACGCATCCGTGGCTCATCGGGGTGCCCCAGTTGTCGTGCCAGTAGACGCCGTGCAGGGCCTCGTCGCCGTTGAAGTACATGATCCACTTGACGTCGGGCTGGTAGTAGAACGGCGCCTTGGTGAGATCGGTGTTGCCCATGTTCTGGGTCTCGAGCTTCCAGTTCACCGCGAAGGATCCCGTGTGCGTCGAGAACCCTTCGCGCCCGGAAGAGATCGCCCACGAGTCCACGACGTTGCCGTTCTCGGTGACCGTCAGTGTCTCCGTGCTGAGGTTGACGTCGATCTTGCGCAGCAGCGTTGTGGAGCTGAACGGGGTGTCCTTCACCGGAAGTGCGAAGCTGCCGTTCCCGCCGGCGATCTGCGAGGCGAAAGCCGCAGCCGCGCCGGAGACGTCGCCGAGCTGGCGTCCGGTGACGCCGGGTGTGAGGTCCTCCAGCACCGCTCCCGAAGAGTCCACGACGCTGGTGGCATTCACCGGTGCGCGATTCACGAGCGCAGGAAGAGCGTCGACGGACTTCTGGATCGTCGCCTCATCGGCGCGCACGGTGAGCTTGCCATCCTCGGGGGTGACGGTGAGCCACTTCGAAGCGGTCGCCGCGTCGATGGGAACAGTGCGCTCGGTGCCGACGTAGAAGCCGATCGTCGAGAGCAGGGTGTTGAGTTTCGTGGCGGTCGCGGCGGCATCCTTGTCGCTGATCGCAGGTGCGGTGGTCGATGGCTTCGCCGCGAACGAGACCGAGCTGCGGCCCTTCTCGGAAGCCGCGGTGATCGCGGCGGTGAGGGCCTTCAGGTCGACGCCGGAACCGTTCTTCGCGGGCGTGGTGACGTAACCGGTGCCGTTGAACGTGACACCCGCATCGGTGGCGTCCTGGTAGAACGTGGGGACCTGCGCGCGCAGCGCGTGATCCGCGGCACGGTCGTCGAGCGTGATCGTCGCGGGGATCGGCGCAGCCATCCACGTTGTGACGTTCCACATCGGCCGGTCGGCGAACGCCTTCTCCGCGAGCTTCGTCGCATCGATGCGCGCGCCCAGGTCGGATCCGCTGACGTGCTTGTCGTCGCCCTCACCGGTCAGCGTCACCTGCATGGCGCCGATGTGATTGCTGACGGCCTCTGCCGCGGCGCCGGGCGTCATCCCGCCGACCTGCACACCGGCGATCGCGGTGCCGGGGGCGATGAGGATCGTCGACGCCGCACCGAGGCCCAGGACGAGCACTCCGAGGCCGATGCCGACCCAGCGGCCGACATGGCGCTTCTTGCGCGGAGGCTCATCGGCGGGCGCCCACTCCACAGGGCGATCGCCCGCGCCGTCACCGGCGGCGACCTCCGTGGTCGCGTCCGTGCCGTCGACGATCGTGTTCTCCTCGGTCGGAGCCCCCGCTGCCGTCACCAGATCCGTCACGTGCACACCCCCCTTGCCCTTCAGCGTTGTCAGTCTTTCAAGGATACGGGATGCCATATCACAAAACGGCAACGGAAGCACATGGGCGGGCGGAGGTGCGCAGGATCAGTGGTCGCTGAGCCCCGTCGTGCACCGCCGCGCGCGGGAAACATGGGGTTATCGAGCCAGGATCCGGTAACGTTCGGGGAGACCCGGTTCGCGACGCGCGCGACCGGGCTTGATTTTCACCCGTTCGTAAGGTGTACTAACAAACATGGCCCCACGGATGAGCAGCGTCGCCCGATGAAAGCGGAGAGCGGCGAGTCCAGCCCGCATCGCTTCGGGTCGGCGCGCAAGCTGCGCACGAGCACCAAGGTGCTCCCCGAGCACGCGCGCGGACACAATCGCGCCCTGGTGCTGCAGACGCTGTACCACTCCGGCGCGATGAGCCGCGCCGACCTGTCCCGGGAGACCGGCCTCACCCGTGTGACGATCTCCGACCTGGTCGGCGAGTTCATCCACGACGGCATCGTCGTGGAGAAGGGCATCCGCGAGACCACCGGCCCGGGTAAGCCGCCCATCCTCATCGACATCGATCGCGACGGCCATCGCATCGTCGGCCTCGACCTGTCGGGTCCCGGCGTCTTCGAGGGAGCGCTGATGAGCCTGGACGGCGTGGTGCTCGAGCGGCGCGAGGTGGCCCGTCCGAATGGCGGCGCGGCTGCGTACGAAGCGGTCCGCTCCCTCGCGGCAGAGCTGGTCGAGCTGTCCACCGTGCCAGTGCTCGGCATCGGCGTCGGCGCTCCGGGAATCGTCCGGCCCGATGGGGTCGTGCTGAACTCGCCGAATCTGGACTGGAGCGATTTTCCGCTCGAGCGGCTGCTCAGCGCGGCCCTGGACCTGCCGGTGCTGGTGCGCAACGACGCGAACGCCGCGGTGCTCGCCGAATACACGTTCGGCCAAGCTCGTCCGGACATGCTGCTGATCAAGATCGGCCGCGGTGTCGGGGCGGGGCTAATCTCCGACAGCCAGCCCCTCGTGGGCAGCCGCTACGCGGCGGGCGAGATCGGCCACGTCGTGGTCGGCACCGACGGCGGACCGCGCTGCGCGTGCGGCAAGGAGGGGTGCCTGGAGGCCTGGCTGAGCGCATCCCAACTGCGGGCGCGCATCGCCGAGGACCCTGCATCCGAGGAGCAGGTGCTGCGCGAGGCTGGAACGCGGCTCGGCGTCGCCATCGCGCCCATCGTCGCCGCGCTCGATCTCTCCGAGATCGTGCTGTCGGGGCCCGCGGATCTGCTCGCGGGCACGCTCATCGACGCAGCGACGCGCACGCTGACCGAGCGCACGCTGGAGGGCGTCTTCGACGACGTCGCGATCCGGCTCACCGCGCAGGACGACATCGTGCTGCGCGGAGCGGCCGTCATGGTCCTGTCCGGCCAGCTGGGCGTCTCGTGAGCGCGATCCGCGTCGGCCTGGACGTCGGCGGAACCAAGATCGACGCGCTCGGCCTCGCCGCGGACGGCACGATCCTCGCGCGCACCCGCATCCCCACGGGATGGGGCGATCACGCCGTCGTTGCCGCTGTGCACGACGCCGTCGATGCGCTCGCCGGCGAGGGCGGCTTCCCGGTCTCGGACGTGGCATCGGTCGGCATCGGGATCCCCGGTCTCATCGACGCCGACGGGGGACGCGTGCTGCACGCGGTGAACCTCGGTGTGACGGAGCTGAATCTCGCCGAGGCGGTGCGCATCCGCCTGCCCGTCCCCGTCTCCGTGGAGAACGACGTGAAGGCGGCAGCTCTCGGTGCCGGGTCGCTGCGCGGCGACGCGCACTCGATGGCCTACCTGAACCTGGGCACCGGAGTCGCCGCGGGGATCGTCATCGACGGCGCTCTCTGGCGCGGCGCCCACGGCACGGCCGGGGAAGTCGGGCACCTCTCCGTCGACCCCCGCGGGCGGGTGTGCGGCTGCGGGCAGCGCGGCTGCATCGAGACCTTCTGCGGCGGAGGTGCCGTGACCAAGGCCTGGGGGCGCGGTGGCGAGCTTCCTCTCCGCGACATCTTCGACCTTGCGGAGGACGGCGACGCGTTCGCTCTGGAGCTGCGCGAGGGCATCGCGTTCGGCGCGGCCTCCGCGGTCCGCAGCCTCGTGCTCAGTGCCGACATCGAGACGGTCGTGATCGGCGGCGGGGTCACCGCCCTCGGCGACCGCCTGCTGGACGACCTCGTGCGCCGGCTCCGTCAGGAGGGTGCGGCGTCGCCGTTCATCGGCTCGCTGCGGTTGGACGAGAGAGTCGAACTGCTGCCGCTCGGATCCCCTGCGGCGGCGCTCGGGGCCGCGCTGGTGGGGGCCGCCCGCCTTCCCGCCGAACTTCTCTGATCACCGCACCGTCTCGAACCCGCACATCCGAACCCACGCCACCGACACGTAGAGGGAGCACCCCAATGGCCGAAGTCGTCATCGTCGAGAATTCCGCCGCCGCCGGCGAACTGGTCGCCGCCGAGATCGCCCGACTCATCACTCGCCGCTCTGATGCGGTGCTCGGGCTCGCGACCGGATCCACCCCGCTGCCGGTCTACTCCGCCCTGCGCACGCGACTCGCCGGCCTGGACGTCTCGCACGTGCGCGGCTTCGCGCTGGACGAGTACGTCGGCATCGACCCGTCGCACCCGGAGAGCTACCGCTCTGTGATCACACGAGAGGTCGTGCAGCCGCTCGGTCTGACGCCGGCGCTCGTGCATGTTCCGGACGGATCCGAGGACGGCATCGAGCACGCCGGCGCCGAGTACGACGCCAAGATCCGGGCGGCGGGCGGAGTCGACCTGCAGCTGCTCGGCATCGGCACCGACGGCCACATCGGGTTCAACGAGCCCGGCAGCTCGTTCGCGTCGCGCACCAGGGTGAAGACCCTCACCGAGCAGACCCGCGAGGACAACGCGCGCTTCTTCGACTCCCCGGACGACGTCCCGATGCACTGCATCACCCAGGGGCTCGGCACGATCCTGGAGGCACGTCACCTCGTGCTGCTCGCCTATGGCGAGGGCAAGGCGCAGGCGATCGCCGACGCCGTCGAAGGGCCGCTGTCGGCCTTGGTGCCGGCGACGGCGATCCAGCTGCACCCGCACGCCACGGTGGTCGTGGACGAGGCCGCGGCGTCGAAGCTCACGCTCGCGGACTACTACCGCTACACCTACGCGAACAAGCCGGCCTGGCAGGGCATCTGACCGGATCCTCGAGACGGGCTCTCAGCGGGCGAGATCCGGCCACGCCAGGGGGAGCAGGTGCTCCTCGCTGAGCGGGGCGAGCGGCAGTGACGCCGCGTCGGCGGGGGTGATCCAGCGCAGCTCGGCGAGCTCGGCCTGCACCTGCACGTCGCCGGGCTCGGCGGTCGTGGCGAAGGCGGTCGCGATCACGCGATGACCGGGCTCGTTCGCAGCTGCGGAGACGAACACGCCGAGCGGGCGCAGTGCGTCCTCGTCGATGCGCAAGCCGAGTTCCTCGTGCAGCTCGCGCGCGAGGGTCTGCGCCGCGGTCTCGCCGACCTCGGGCTTGCCGCCGGGCTGCATGAACCGCTCGGTGCCCTGCTTGCGTACCACCAGCACGCGCCCCGCGGCGTCGGTGATGATCGCGGCCGAGACGTGGATATCAGGCATGGGGATCCTCCGTGTCATGCTGCCCTGCGTCGTTCGGCGCCGGGCTGTCGGCCGCGGTGGTGCGAGGTGCGAAGACCCTGCCGGGCGCGAGTACTCCTGCCGGATCGAACACCCGCACGATGTCGCGCTGCAGTTCCCATTGGTCCTCTCCGAGCTCCGCGGCGAGCCAGCGGCTCTTCAGTGTTCCGATGCCGTGCTCGCCCGTGAGCGTGCCGCCCAGGCGCATGGCGGCACGGAACAGGTCGTCCGCGGCCTGCCAGATCCGCTCGGGGATCTCCGGGCCTTGCACGATGAAGTTCGGATGCAGGTTTCCGTCGCCGGCGTGCGCGACCGTGGGGATCTCGATCCCGTACTCCTGCTCGATGCGCGCGATCTCGTCGAACATCGCCGGCAGCGCGCTGCGCGGCACGGAGACGTCTTCGATGAGGGTGGTGCCCAGGGCCGCCATGGCGGCGTGCATCGAACGACGCACCCGCAGCAGCTCTTCGCCTTCGGCGGGGTCGTCCGTCACTGTCACGGTGCCACCGGCCCCGCGCAGCACCGCCGCGATCTGCTCCGCCTCGAGCGCGGCCGAGCGTCCGTCGGTCTGGATCGTCAGCTGCGCCACGCCCTCGAGCGGCGGCTCCAGCCCGAGCAGCGCGTGCACGGCGGCGAGGGAGCGCGCGTCCATGAGCTCCATGATCGCGGGCTCGGCCCCGGAGGCGGTGACGGCTGCGGATCCGCGGGCCGCGTCGCGGACGGCGGGAAAGGTCGCGACGATCGTGCACGGGCCGCCGGGCACGACGCGGCGCAGCTTCAGGGTGGCGCCGACGATCACGCCGAGCCGGCCCTCGGATCCGATCACGAGCGACGTGAGGTCGAGGCCCGTCACGCCCTTCACGCTGCGGTGCCCGAGTCGCAGCAGGCGACCGTCTGCGAGCACGAGGTCCAGCGCCAGCACGGCATCGCGCACCACGCCGTACTTCGCACAGAGCAGTCCGCCCGCTCCCGTGGCGATGTTGCCGCCGATCGTGGAGATGTCGCGGCTGGCGGGGTCGGGCGGCCACCACAGGCCGTGTTCGGCGAGGAGCGCATCGAGCTCGGCGTTGAGGATCCCGGGTTCCACCACGGCGAGGAGATCGTCGGGGCGGATCTCGAGCACACGGCGCATGCGCAGGGTGGACAGCACGATCTCGCCGGCGCCGGCGATCGCGGCGCCCGCGAGTCCGGTGCCCGCCCCGCGCACCACGACGGGTGTGCGGGTCTCCTGCGCGATGCGAAGCGTCGCCTGCACGTCTGACGTCGATTCGGCGTGCACCACGGCGAGAGGAACGGACGGCGAGGCATGCCCGGACCGATCGGCACGGGCGGCGTCGAGCGCCGCATCCGTCGTGTCGACGCGGTCGCCCAGCGCAGTGCGGAGCCTGTCCAGGACGGTGACGGGCACCGGTGGCCTCAGGACAGGGCGCGGCGGCCGGCCATGAGCCCCGTGGCGACCGCGACGACGGCGAAGCCGAGTCCGATCCAGGCCTGTCCCATCGTCCACCAGGCGACGGTCACGGCGGCGTAGAGGAGGAGCTCGACGGCGGCGCGCACGAACGGGTGCACGGCGAGCACGGGGCGCGGCGAGAGGAACAGCGCCCACAGCAGCAGCGTGATCACCGGCGCGCCGATCGCGGCCACGAGGTTCCAGGGCAGGGTCCACACGGCGAGACCCCACAGCACGAGAGATGCGAGCGCGGCGACCAGGACGATCACGCGCACGATGTCGAGCGCGGTCGCGCGGGGGAGCACACCCTGCTGCAGGGGAAGCGACGCGGCCGCTCCGGAGGTCTGGGTGGGGGTGTCGGCGGACATGCCGACAAGTCTACGCGCCGGGCGCAGGGAGGACCGTGGCGGGTGCGAGCGAGGGAGCAGGCTCGGACGGGGACGGCGTCACTGGTGCGTTCGTCGGAGCAGCGGTCGCGGGATCGGTGGCGACGATCGCATCCTGAACCGGAGCGGGAACCACCGGAACGACCGGCACGACGGGCTCGGCGGGTGCCGCGGCCGGGGTCGGAGCGGGCTCAGTGGGCGCTGGAGAGGGCGCTGGCACAGCAGGAGGGGGCGTCGTCGCCGGGGTCGCCGGGGGCACGCTCGGAGTATCGGTCGGGTCAGGGGCCGAACCGGTCACGGCCAGTTCGGCCAGGGACGTCGTTCGCCAGGCTCCCGGCGTGCCGGCCTCCAGAGCGCGCAGCTTCACGGCGGCATTCAGGAGGATCTCGGTGGCGGTCGGACGAATGTCGGCCGTTCCGGTCCCGTCGGCATCGAGCACGAGCTCGTCGCCTCGTGCGGGCCGTCCCTTGATCCAGACCTGGATGGTCGTGCCAGGCGTGCCCGTGATCGGGATCAAGACGTGCGTGTGCAGCTTTCCATCGACCGAGAAGGTCGCCATTCCCCACGAGAACGAGGGGCCGGTGCCGGGGTCGGTGCCGGGGTCGGTGCCGGGGTCGGTTCCGGGGTCGGTTCCGGGGTCGGTTCCGGGGTCGGTTCCGGGGTCGGTGCCGGGGTCGGTTCCGGGGTCGGTGCCGGGGTCGGTTCCGGGGTCGGTTCCGGGGGCCGGCGGAGCAGGATCCACCGGCGGCACGACAGGGGCGACGTTGCTCGCGGGTTCGCTCTGAGGGACGTCGACCGGGACGTTCACGATCGTCTTCGGCTTGTCCGGTCGCGGCGCGGGGTCGGGGGCCGGGACGGGGGCGGGCTGAGTGACGGGCGCTGTCGACGGCGGCGACATCTGAGCGACGATGCCGGACTCGCTCTGATCCGAGGCGGAGGGCGCCGAGGTGGAGGCGGGGTGCGCGGTCAGGCCCGGCACCACGGCCGCGGCGACGATCGCGCCGGCGATCACGAGAGCCGCCGAGCCCGCGCCGACGAGCGCGCCGAACCCTGCCATGGCGCCGCCGGATGTGCCGGATCCGCCGCCCGAGGCTGCCGAGGTCCCACCTGCCGCGGCCGCGCCGTGCGCCGCGCCGACACCGGCAGACCCCGCGACGACGGCGCTCTGCACGACGCTCGAGGGCATCGCAGCAAGGGCGACGACCGGAGCGGATCCGCTCTGCAGCATCGCGAGGTAGGCGCCGGACCCGCCGATGCCGAGCACCAGCGGCAGCAGCACGAACGCGAGACGGTGCGAGACCTCCTTCGCCTCGGCGGCGACGATCAGGCAGCGTGCGCACTCGCCGAGATGATTCTCCAGCTTGTTGCGGTCGCGCACCCCGAGATTGCCGCGCGAATACGCGCCGAGGCGCTCGATGGTCCATTCGCAGACAGAACCCGCCTCGGCGGTGCTCAGGTGGGCCTGGATCCATGCCTCACGCAGGCCCTCACGCGCGCGGAAGGCGAGCTGCGCGGTCGCTCCGGCCGTCATGCCGATCAGCGGCGCGATCTCGGCCGGCTTCATCTGCTCGATCTCGGAGTACCAGAGCACCTCCTGCCAGCGCGAGGGAAGGCTGCGGAACGCCTTCGCGGAGAGGCTGTGGTCGAGGGCATCGTTCGCGGCCTGCTCGGTCGAGGAAGGATCCGCGACGGTGTCGAGCTCATCGATCGGGGCCTCGCGCCGTGCGCGGCCCCAGCCGGCCGCGGTATTGCGGATGCTGGTGAACAGATAGGCGCGGAACGACCCGACCGGGCCCCCGCCCTTCTGGATGGCCTGGTAGATCCGGGCGAAGGCCTCCTGCACGAGGTCATCCGCGTCGAACGTGCTCGTGATGGACCGTGCCACGGAGATGCCCGATGCGTAGTGTCGACGCCACAGTTCGGCGTACGCGCCGGCATCGCCCGAGCGGCTGCGCAGCACGAGGTCGGCGTCACTGCGTGCCGATTCGGGCGCGGTATCGTTCGGTGAAATCGTGTGGTCGGTCATCTCTCGGGTCTCAGGTCGGAAGCGCTCTCATCAGAAGAGACGCAGGCCCCTGGTTCTCATTACGCGGAATATTCATTGTTCACCCTTGAGCGCGAACACGCCAGGGTGCGAACGAAATCGGCGATCGTCGTCGGGGGCCTCGCACGTCGGACTCGGTTCCGGGGTGCGTGAGACAGCGTCTCAGAACTTTTCTGAAGAAATCTTGCGAAGTCGCGTAATGGATCCGCTTCACCCCCATCTCTCCAGTCAGAGACAGTCTGCGTGGGCCACCGGGGGGCGGCGAGCACAGACTCCGGCGGATGGGGATCCGCTGGCGGGGTCGGCCCGGCACCTCGGGGGAGGAGTTCCGGGCCGACCCGCTCTGACACGGGGAACCCTCTGATCGGGTACCAGAGGTCTGGGGGATTACGGGAGGGGGCCGCCGCTGGGGAGCGGCGGCCCCGCCCTGATCGACGGCCTCGGGGTCAGCGCCGCAGCGGCGCACCCGTCCACACGGTCGCCACGTCGAGGCCGGCCGTCAGCAGCACCGCGTCCGAGAGCAGTCCGGGCTCGAGTGCGCCCAGTTCGTCGGCGACTCCGATGGCACGTGCGGGGGTGCGGGTCAGAGCGAGCACGGCGTCGGCGAGCGGCACGCCGGCCTCCACGGCGCGGCGCAGCGCCACGTCCTGCGTGAGCGTGGAGCCGGCGATCGAGCCGCTGTCCACCCTTGCCACGCCGTCAAGCACGGTGACGTGCAGGGAGCCCAGCATGTAGTCGCCGTCCGCGGATCCGGCTGCCGCCATCGCATCCGTGACCAGCGCGACCCGTCCCGGCGCCTCGTCGAACACGAGCTTGATGATGTGCGGGTGCAGGTGGATGTTGTCCGCGATCGCCTCCAGCGTGACGCGCTCGTCGTGCGCGGCGGTGAGCACCGGCCCGGGGTTGCGGTGGTGCACCGGACGCATGGCGTTGAAGGCGTGCGTGAGGATCGTCGCCCCGGCGTCGAACGCGGCGCGCATCGTGTCGTCGTCGGCGTCGGTGTGGCCCACCGCGGCCGCGGCGCCCGCCGCGACGACCAGACGGATCGCCTGCAGCCCGCCCTCGAGCTCGGGAGCCAGAGTGACCTGGCGGATCGTGCCGCGGCCGGCGTCGAGCAGACGCTGCACGTCGGCCGCGGCGGGGGCGCGCAGCAGCGCCGGGTCGTGGGCGCCCATGTGTCCGGGGTCGAGGAACGGGCCCTCCAGGTGCGAACCGAGCAGATCATGGTCGGTCCGCATCAGGTCGGCGACCATGCCGACACGCGTGGCGAGCTCGTCGAGGCTTGCGGTGATCAGCGAGACGACCGCGCGCGTGGTGCCGTGCGTGCGGTGCATCGCGCGGGCGGTGCGGATCGCATCCACGCCGTCGTCGAAGGCCGCGTTCGCGCCACCGTGCCCGTGGATGTCGACGAAGCCGGGGGTGAGGATCGCACCCTGGCCCGCTGCCCCGCGTGCGTCCACGACGATGTCCGCCGGCACCCAGTCGGATCCGGTGCCGCGCGCTGCGACGGATCCGCTCTCGAACCGCACCCAGCCGTCCTCGACGATCGATCCGCCGGAGACGATACGGGCGGAGTGGATGACGAGGGATCCCTGTGCGGAGCTCTCGGTGCGGGCGGTCATGCGTTCTCCTCGAAGCTCGGGGCGGATGCGACGGTGGCGGGCTGCGGGATGTTCTCGCCGTCCGGCTCCGGAGTGTTCTCGTCGTCCAGCGCGGTGCGGTCGACGGCGATGCCCGAAGACTCCCACACGGGGATCAGTTGCGCGACCCTGGCTCGGAACGAGGGCCAGGATCGCTCGGGTCCATTCTGCGCCGACCATCCGATCTCCGCCTGCGCGGCGATGCGCGGGAAGGCGAGGCGGTCGGCATCGGCCAGGCTCGACACGGTCTCGGTCCACAGCGGCGCCTCGACGCCGAGGATCGCGTCGGCGGACACATCGTCGATGACCGCGGTCGGCTCCCAGTCGTACGCGGTGCGCAACGGCACCACACCGGCCCAGGTGAGGCCGAGCGGGAAGCCGGCGTGCGGCTTCATGTCGAGGTACGCCCGGTCGGACGGGGACAGGATCAGAGCGCCGCCGCGCTGCGCGAAGTGGGCGGCATGCTCTCCGTGCGCGCCCTCGGGGACGGCGCCCGCCCAGTACTGCCCGAGCATGCCCTCGGCGAGGTCGTCGACGGCGCCGGCCTCGTGCCAGGCGATGGGGGTCTTGCCCGTGGCTGCGGCGATCCGGCTGACCCGCTCGAAGAACAGCGCGAAATCCTCGGATGAGGTTCCGAGGCACTCGTCGCCGCCGATGTGCAGGTACGGTCCTGGCGTGAGGGCGGCGACTTCGGTGAGCACGTCGGTGATGAAGGCGTAGGTGCTCTCGTCGTGGATCCGCACCGAGGAGTGCCCGACCGCCCAGCCGGTGTACGGCTCGCCGTGCACCGGGAGGGGCTGGCTCCATGCGGCCGATTCGGCGATCGTCTTGTCGCTGAGGGAAGGGGGCGCGACCAGTTCCGGATAGGCGACGCCGACCGCATGGGTGTGCCCCGGCAGGTCGATCTCCGGCACCATGATGATGTGGCGCGCTGCGGCGTAGGCGACGATCTCGCTGTACTGGTGTTGGGTGTAGAAGCCGCCGGCACCGCCGCCGACCTCGCTGGCTCCGCCGCGCTCTGCGAGCAGCGGCCAGGACGTGATCTCGAGCCGCCAGCCCTGGTCGTCGGTGAGGTGCAGGTGGAGGTGGTTGTACTTGAGCGAGGCCGCGCGGTCGATCCAGCGCTCGACGTCGGCCACCGAGAAGAAGTGCCGGGCCACGTCGAGCATGACGCCGCGGTAACGGAAACGCGGAGCGTCTTCGATGTGGATCTCCGGCACGGACCAGCCGGCGTCCTCTGCCGCGACGTCGCCGTCTCCCGCGCGCTCGTCGCGGCGCAGCAGCTGTAGGAGGGTGCGAGTGCCGTAGAAGAGGCCGGCGGCGTCGTACCCCGTCACACGGATCACGTCGTCGTCGGCATCGAGCGCGTAGCCCTCCGCGGATCCTCGCGCGGGATCGATCTCGAGCGAGATCTGCGTGCCGCCGCTGTCCTGCACCGCGTCGGCGCCGAGGACCGCGCCGAGTTCGGCACGCAGAACAGCGGCCGCTTCAGGATCGCCGTCGACGCGGACGGATCCGAGCGGGACGGATCCTTCGCCGAGTCGCACGGAGGAGGGGAACGGGATGAGCGACGGTGCATCATGCAGGACCATGAACAAAACTTACCGTGCGCACGGTGCGCCGCACGGACGGGCGTCGTCATCGCCCGCCGGATCCTCAGTCCGATCCGGTAGGCTCAGAAGGTCGCGACTGGCGTCTGGGTGGGTCACCACCGGGGAGCGACCGTCATGGATTCGACCGCGCGCCTGGGCCGATGAGCACCCCTCTCTTCGCAACCGTCAAAGGAGCATGCCATGACCGACCGTTTCTTCAATGCGCCTCTTTCCGAGGTGGACCCCGAGATCGCCCAGGTCCTCGACCGTGAGCTGAAGCGTCAGCAGACCTTCCTCGAGATGATCGCCTCGGAGAACTTCGTCCCCGTCTCCGTCCTGCAGTCGCAGGGATCCGTTCTCACCAACAAGTACGCCGAGGGCTACCCCGGCCGTCGCTACTACGGCGGCTGCGAGGAGGTCGACGTCGCCGAGGAGCTCGCGATCGCCCGTGCGAAGGAGCTGTTCGGCGCCGAGTTCGCCAACGTCCAGCCGCACTCCGGTGCGACCGCGAACGCCGCCGTGCTGCACGCGATCGCCCGCCCCGGCGACACCCTGCTCGGCCTGTCCCTGGACCAGGGCGGCCACCTCACGCACGGCATGAAGATCAACTTCTCCGGCCGTCTCTACGACATCGTCGCCTACGGCGTGAACCCCGAGACCTCGACCATCGACATGGACGAGGTGCGCCGCCTCGCGCTCGAGCACAAGCCCAAGGTCATCATCGCGGGCTGGTCGGCCTACCCGCGCACCCTCGACTTCGCCGCGTTCCGTGCGATCGCCGACGAGGTGGGCGCCCTGCTCTGGGTGGACATGGCGCACTTCGCCGGTCTCGTCGCCGCGGGCCTGCACCCGAACCCGGTGCCGCACGCGCACGTCGTCTCCTCGACCGTGCACAAGACCATCGGCGGCCCCCGTTCGGGCTTCATCCTCACGAACGACGCGGACATCGCGAAGAAGATCAACTCCGCCGTCTTCCCGGGCCAGCAGGGCGGTCCGCTCATGCACGTGATCGCCGCGAAGGCGACCGCGTTCAAGATCGCCGGCACGCCGGAGTTCAAGGAGCGCCAGGAGCGCGTGCTGCGGGGCGCGGCGATCATCGCCGAGCGTCTCTCGCAGCAGGACGTGAAGGACGCGGGCATCGCGGTCCGCTCCGGCGGAACCGACGTGCACCTCGTGCTGGTCGACCTGCGCGATGCCGAGATCGACGGCAAGCAGGCCGAGGATCTGCTGCACGACATCCACATCACGGTGAACCGCAACGCGGTCCCGAACGACCCGCGTCCGCCGATGGTCACCTCGGGCCTGCGCATCGGCACGCCCGCGCTCGCGACCCGCGGCTTCGGCGACGTCGAGTTCACCGAGGTCGCCGACGTGATCGCGCTCGCGCTGCAGCCCGGTGCCGACGTGGAGGCGCTGCGTGCCCGCGTGGACGCGCTCGCCGGCGCCTTCCCGCTCTACCCGGACCTCGTGCAGTGACGGCTCGGATTCTCGACGGCAAGGCGGCCTCGGCCGAGATCAAGGCGGAGCTCGCCGAGCGGGTCGCCGCGCTCGCGGAGCGGGGCATCGTTCCCGGCATCGGCACGGTGCTGGTCGGGGCCGACCCGGCCTCGCAGCTGTACGTGGGGATGAAGCACAAGCAGTCCGAGGCGATCGGGATGAACTCGATCCAGCGCGAACTGCCCGCCGACGCCACCCAGGCCGAGGTCGAGGCCGTCATCGATGAGCTCAACGCGGATCCGTCCTGCCACGGCTACATCGTGCAGCTGCCCCTGCCGAAGCACCTCGACACCGACGCGATCCTGGAGCGGATCGACCCGGCCAAGGACGCCGACGGACTGCATCCGACGAACCTCGGCCGGCTCGTGCTGAACGTGAACGCTCCCATCCGCACGCCGCTGCCGTGCACCCCGCGCGGCGTGATCGAGCTGCTGCTGCGCAACGACTACGACCTCAAGGGCAAGCACGTGGTGGTCGTCGGTCGCGGCGTCACGATCGGGCGCCCGATGGGGCTGCTGCTCACGCGCCGCGACATCAATGCGACCGTCACCCAGGTGCACACGGGTACGCCGGACATGTCGCCGTACCTGCGCGAGGCCGATGTGATTGTCGCCGGCGCCGGGGTCAAGCACCTCATCCGCGCCTCCGACGTCAAGCCCGGCGCCGCAGTGCTCGACGTGGGCGTGACGCGCGAGACGGATTCCGAGACCGGCAAGAGCCGGGTCTATGGCGACGTGGAGCCGGCGGTCGCCGAGGTGGCCGGCTGGATCTCGCCGAACCCCGGTGGGGTCGGCCCGATGACGGTCGCCCTGCTCATGACGAACGTGGTCGAGGCGGCGGAGCGCGCCGCGGCCTGAGTCGAAGACGGGGAAAGGGCGGATCCGACGACTGGTCGGATCCGCCCTTTCGCGCAGGGGGACGGGGAAGGTCAGCCGAGCTCGTCGAGCATGCGGCGCTGTTCCGCAGTGAGCCCGTCCTGGAGCTCCTCGCGCCCCGCGGCGGTCGCCGACGACGACGCGGCGGCCGAAGCGGACGAGGCCGGGGCGGAGGATCCGCGTCGGGACCCCGAGATCTTCGCCCCCGCGGCGTCGTACAGCTCGCCGGCCTTGCGGGACAGCGCGTCGTCGATCTGGTCGTAGACGACCCAGCCGATCAGCAGGATCGCCGGCGGGATGATCCAGCCCCAGAAGTTTCCGGCGCGCACGCCGCTCAGCCAGACCGTGAGCAGCCAGATGAGGAACTCGACCACGAACACGGCGAGGTACTGCACGACCTTGGTGCCGCCGGCGGACATCGACGAGGCGACCTTCTTCAGCAGCGGCTTGAGGAACAGCGTCGCCAGGGTCAGGATCACTGACGCCCACAGCGCGTGCAGGCCGACCCTCGCAGGCGTCAGCCATCCGATCACCAGCAGCACGACCACGTTGAAGACGTAGAGTGACGCGAACCGCACGATCTGATTCCTCATGCGTCCAGACTGTCACGGAATCGGATCCGGCAGGTCTGTCGACGTCGCGGGTCGAGCGCGGTGCGCGACGGGCGTGCCGCCTCAGCGCCCCGGATGCACCGCGGCGATCGCGTCGAGGACCGCGGCGTACACGGCGTCGGCGTCGATCCAGGGCGGGGCGACGCCGGCGAGCTCGAGGCTGACCGCACCATGCACCTGCGCCCAGACCGCCAGTGTGCTGCGCAGGTCGACCGCCTCGTCGACCAGGTCCGCGCCGGTGAGGGTTCGGGCGAGGGGGAGGAGCGCATCCAGCTCCGGATCGGACTCCGGGTCGCCGCCGCCGTCGGCGGCGCCGTGCGGTGTCCCGGCGATCGCGCCGCTGAACATGAGCCGGTAGCGGTCCGGGTGCTGCAGCGCCCAGGCGCGATACGCCTCGCCGAGGGCGCGCAGCCCTCGGGGCTCGGCCTCGCGCTGGGCCTGGGCGAACGAGGCGAACGCGTCTGCGACGACGGCGGTGGTCAGATCCGCCTTGCTGCCGAACAGGGAGTAGACCGCCGACGTCGAGGTCTCGGCTCCCGCTGCCACCTCGCGCACGGAGAAGCGCTCCGGGCCGTCCCGGTCGATCATCGCCGAGGCGACGTCGATCAGTCGGGCGCGCAGGTTCGCATCGTGGGTGATGGGTCTTGCCATGGCAGGGATCCTATCGTAACGTCGTTCCATAACATCGTTCTATAACAACGTTCGAGAGGAACGGCGATGAGTGAGAAGGTCTTCCCGGGTCGATACACGGCGGTTGTGGACCGCGGCGACATCACGGTGTTCGTCATCGGGATGCGGGCGAACAAGTGGTGGCAGCTGGGGCGGGTGCAGCGCGTGGCGCGGCAGATGCCGACCATGCTGCGGCATCTCGCGCAGCATCCGGAGGCGGGCATGCTCGGCTGCGAGAGCTGGCTGGGGCGCACGACGATCCTGCTCTCGTACTGGGAGAGTCCGGAGCATCTGCAGCGCTTCGCCGCGGACCGCGACGCCCCGCATCTGCAGCCGTGGCGTGACTTCATGCGCACGCTGCTCGGATCCGGCAGCGTCGGCGTCTGGCACGAGACCTACCAGGTGCCGGCGGGGGAGATGGAGGCGATCTACGCGGACATGCCGCTGTTCGGACTCGCCGCCGCCACAGCGCACGAGCCCGTCGGCGCCGGCCGGAACACCGCGCGCCAGCGGCTCGGCCGCTGAGGCGCCTGCGGGTTCAAGGCGTGCCGGGTAGCCCGAGCACCCGCATCGCGAACCAGAGCAGGCCGAACAGGAGCACCACGGCGGTGACGACGATGCCCAGGACGGTCGCTGTCCGGGGCAGGCGGCGGCGCAGCAGCAGGAGCGGCGGGAAGACCACCAGGATGATCGACAGCTGCACCGCCTCGATGCCCAGGTTGAACACGAGAAGCGACCACAGCAGCGTCCAGGACCACGGCTCGTCGATCTTCAGTGCGGTCGCGAAGCCGAGGCCATGGATCAGTCCGAACCCGAACACGATCCCGAGTCGCACGAGTGAGGCCGCGCGGGAGGGCAGCGGCGCCGGCTCGCCCCGGCGTCGCGCCGCGCGGCGGAGCCGCTCCTCCCAGAGATGCCAGCCCGCGACGGCCGCGATCGACAGTGCGATCGCGGGCTCCACCACGTTGGCACCGATGTGCACGAGGCCCAGGGCGGCCAGCAGGAGGGTGATCGAGTGCGCGACCGTGAAGCAGGTCGCCGCGAAGACCACGTCGCGCAGGCGTCGCGAGCTGATGATGAGCGCGACCAGGAACAGGATGTGATCGATCCCGGTCAGCAGGTGCTCGGCGCCGAGCAGGAAGAACTCGGCGAAGCGCGCGGTCCAGGACTGCGCCGTCGAGAACTGCGGATGCACGGCGTCGAGGGCGGCGCTGCCGCTGCGGCCGTCGAGGACGTAGGTCACGATCGTCTTCGTGTCCTTGACCATGCCCTCGGAGTCGGGGAACAGTGCGCTGTGCACGACGAATGAGCCGTGATGGCCGGCCGCGCACGCATAGCGGACCGCGAAACGGGCGTAGTCGGTCGCGTCCCTGGTGTGGAACACCGCGCTGCCGTCAGGATGCGGCGCGCAGCCGGAGCCGCCGTCGACAGCGACGGTGAATCGTTCCGTGGTGTACGCCAGGATGGCTGCGGCGTGGTCGGCGAGCACCTGGTTCTCTGCGCCCGGCCGAGGATGCTCGACGGCAGCGGCGAAGAGCGCGGGGTCGTTCTGCGTCTGGGCGGCGGACGCGCTGAGCAGCTCGTACTGGAGGTCGAACTCGACCCGCACGTCGTTGGCACTCGCCGAGCTCAGATCGGCGTACGCGACCGTGGTCACGTGCCCCCAGGCGGGACCGGCGGACAGCAGCAGCGCGGCGACGGCGAACGCGAAGACGACCGCGATGCGCGGAGCAGAGCGCACCCGCGGTCCTTCGGATCGCCGGGATCAGGCCTGCGGGGCCTGACTGAGCTGCGACTCGACGCCCGCGATGCGGGCGTACTCGTCGAAGCGGAACGTGGCGCTGCCGCTCGCATCGCTGACGACCGCTGCCGAGTACGCCTCATCGGCCCACTGCATGCTCCAGCCGGCGAGCCGCGCCAGATCCCACACCGAGGAGCGCGCGTCGGACAGGGTCAGCTCGGAGAGGATCCGAGGCAGGGCCACGACGGCATCGGCGACCGTGAGCGGAGGAAGGGCTGCGTCCAGCAGGAACACGGCGCGCGTGCCACTGCCGACCGGGGCGGAGTAGTACGGCGAGCGGCCCGTGATCTCCTCGGCGATCGCGCCGACCTGATGCGCGGCGCCGGCGATCCAGCCGTCCAGATCCGCGTCGATCTCTGCCGGGAACGGCAGTTCGGCATTGGACAGCGCACCGATCGAATAGGTCGTGCCGTAGTCGCGGAGGCCCGCGACAGACGGGTCGGATCCACCCTGCGGGTGCGCCCAGGCCCACATCAGCGAACGGGGTCCCGGGGCGATCGTGGCGACCAAGGATGCCCGCGCGACGAGCTGGCGGCTCGGATCGGTCTCCGATGTGAAGGTGAGGGTGCCCGCGGCGAGGTCGACGTCCCAGCGGTGCTCGCCCAGAGCGGCGGTCGCGGTGACCAGCTGGTCCTGGCGGAGGGCGGCGAAAAGCGCGGCGCGGTCGGCGAGGGGTGCGAGGGCGGGGAAGGTCATGCCTTCATCCTGCCGCGCAGGCCTATGAATGCGCCAGTCGCGCGGTCACGGAGGCGACATCGGCGCGCCATCGCCGTCACGACCCCCTAGGGTGGAGGGGTCCGCGGGAGCCCAGAGGGGCTGAGAGGGCCACGTGCCGACCGCTGAACCTGATACGGATCATACCGTCGTAGGAAAGGGCACAGCCATGCGCATCATCGTCGTCGGCGCCGGGATCATCGGCCTCGCCAGCGCTTCCGAACTGCTTCGACGCGGGCACGAGGTGACCGTTTTCGACCCAGTCCCGGCGGCCGGGGCGAGCCGCGCCGCCGCCGGCATGCTCGCTCCGACCACCGAGCTCGCCTGGGGTCAGGACGTCCTGCATCCGCTGCTGGCAGCGGCAGCGGCGCGCTTCCCGGACTTCATCGCCGCACTCGAGGAACGCACCGGGCTCGGCACGGGCCACCGCCGTACCGCCACTCTGGCGCTCGGCATCGACGCCGCCGACCGAGCGACGCTCGCCGAACTCGCCATGCTGCGCGGAGACGCCGTGCGGCGGATCACCGGATCGGAGGCGCGGAGGCTCGAGCCCGCGCTCGCCCCGGCCGTGTCCGGGGGACTGCTCGTCTGTGAGGACCATCAGGTCGACCCTCGCCGGGTCACTGCCGCGCTGCTCACCGAGCTCGGCTCGCGGGTGCGCTTGGAGGCGGTGGCCGCCGTCGAACGGGAGCCCGGCTCCGGACGTGCGACCGGGATTCGGTCGGCCTCCGGTGAACGCGCGGCTGCCGACGAGGTGCTCGTGGCCGCCGGCCTGGGTGCGACGCTGATCGACGGAGTGCCGCGGCTGCCGCTGCGCCCCGTGTGGGGTGACATTCTGCGCCTGCGGGTGCCGGACGCGATCCGCCCGCTGCTCACGCACACGGTCCGCGGACTGGTGCGGGGCTCCGCCGTGTACCTCGTGCCCCGCGAGGACGGCGAGCTCGTGCTCGGCGCCACCGTGCGCGAGGGCGGCGTCGAGGGCGTGCAGGCCGGTGGCGTGCTCGCGCTGCTGCGCGATGCGGAGCGGATCCTGCCCGGCGTCGCGGAGTGCGAGGTCGTCGAGGTGCTCGCCCGGGCTCGCCCCGGCAGCCCGGACGCCGTGCCGCTGCTCGGCCGTGTCGCGCCCGGGCTGGTCGTCGCCACCGGGTTCGACCGGCACGGCGTGCTGCTGACGCCGCTCGCCGCCGAGCTCGGTGCGGACCTGATCGAGGGGCGGGATGTCGCCCCGACGTTCTCGGCGGCGATGGATCCGTTCCGCTTCGACGGCACCGGCGCCGGCGCCGGCACCGTCGATGCCGTCGACGCCACCACTGCCTTCGCTCTCAGCGTCGCCTGAACACGCCGGGCGCCCTGCCGCGCCCGGCGTCCTTGCGCCCGACGCGCCTCGCCGGTGCTCGTGCACCGGCGTCCCCTCCCGCGTATCCCGCATCCTCCGAAGAAAGGCCGATGATGACCGACACCCCCACCGCCCCTACGATCCGGCTGAACGGCGCCCTGCATGCTGTCGCGGCCGGATCCTCCCTACTCGATCTGGTGGCGCAGCTCACCGGGCGCGAGCTCTGCGCCGATGGCACGCGCGCCGACGGCGGGCGCCTCGGCGTCGCCGCCGCGATCGCCGGCGCCGTCGTGCCTCGCGGCGGATGGGCGGTGCGCACCCTCGCCGATGGCGACGAGGTCGAGGTCGTCACCGCGGTGCAGGGAGGCTGACCGCCATGACCGCGATCGACACGACCCGTGAGCGTTCCGACGTCGCTGCGGAACTGCCCACGGAGAAGGATCCGTTCCACGTCGCGGGGGAGCGGTTCTCCTCGCGCCTCATCATGGGGACGGGAGGCGCGACCAGCCTCGCACTGCTGGAACAGGCCCTGCTGGCCTCCGGCACCGAGATCACCACCGTCGCGATCCGCCGGTTCTCCCCGGAGGGACGCGATTCCGTGTTCGCGCTGCTGGAGCGGCTGGGCGTGCGCGCACTGCCGAACACCGCCGGCTGCTACACCGCGCGCGACGCGGTGCTGACCGCGCAACTGGCCCGCGACGCGCTCGAGACCGATTGGGTCAAGCTCGAGGTGATCGCCGACGAGGAGACCCTGCTGCCGGATCCGGTCGAGCTGTTCCGGGCGGCAGAGGAACTCGCCACCGACGGCTTCCGCGTGTTCGCCTACACGAACGACGATCCCGCGCTGGCTCGCCGTCTGGAGGATGTGGGCGTCGCGGCGGTGATGCCCGCCGGGTCGCCGATCGGCAGCGGTCTGGGCATTCTGAACCCGCACAACATCGCGACGATCGTGGACCGCGCGGGGGTGCCGATCGTGCTCGACGCCGGCGTCGGCACCGCGTCGGACGCCGCGCTGGCCATGGAGCTCGGCGTCGACGCGGTGCTGCTCGCGAGCGCCGTCACCCGCGCGCACGACCCCGCGGCGATGGCGAGGGCGATGCGCGCGGCCGTCGAGGCGGGGCGGTTGGCACGCGCGGCGGGGCGGATCCCGAAGCGACCGCTCGCACTCGCCTCGTCCGGCCCCGAGGGGCTCATCGCGCGCCGCCCGTCGGAGGCGGACCTGTGACGTCGGCCACCGGCGGCGCCGCCGTCGCGGACGATGTGGTCGAGCCGGCCGATGCGGTTCGGCCGGCGGCGCTGCCACCTCTGGTGGAGCCGGGCCCCGCGCTGCCTCCGGCGCGGGCCGCGCGTTTCGCCCGGCACCTCGCCCTGCCAGGCGTCGGCGCGGAGGGCCAGCGCCGCATCGCCGCCGCCCGCGTGCTGGTGATCGGCGCCGGCGGGCTGGGAGCCCCGGCGATCCAGTACCTCGCTGCGGCCGGCATCGGCCGGATCACCGTGGTCGACGACGACCGGGTCGAGCGCACGAACCTGCAGCGGCAGGTGCTGCACACCGAGGGCGATGTCGGCCGTCCCAAGGCCGAATCGGCTCGTGACGCCGTGGTGGCTCGTGACGGCGCGGTGCAGGTGGTCGCGCGGGTCGAACGGCTCGATCCGGACAATGCGCTCGCACTCTTCGCGGCGCACGACCTCGTGCTCGACGGCAGCGACAACTTCGCCACCAGGTACCTCTGCAACGACGCGGCCGAGCTCACCGGCACCCCCGTGGTGTGGGCCGGCATCCTGCGGTTCGCGGGTCAGATCAGTGTGTTCTGGCCCGGTCGCGGGCCGATGCTCCGCGATCTGTTCCCCGAGCTTCCGGACGATGAGTCGCTCGACTGCGCGACCGGAGGCGTGTTCGGCGCGCTCTGCGGCGTGGTCGGATCGGCGATGGCCGTGGAGGCGCTCAAGCTGGTCTGCGGGATCGGGGTGCCGCTCATCGGGCGGCTCGCCCGGTACGACGCGCTCACCGCGAGATGGGGCGAGCTGCGCTTCGCCGCGGATCCGGACCGTCCGCGGGTGACCGGACTCGAGGCGGTGGCGGATGCGTGTCGCGCGGCGGCGCTGCCGGAAGACCGCCTCGATGACATCTCCGCGGGCGAGGTGGCCGTGCGCCTGCGCGCCGGGGCACACGGCCTCGTCGTGGTCGACGTGCGCACGGCTCCGGAGCGGGAGGCGGTATCGATTCCGGGATCCGTGCACGTGCCGCTCGGCCGCATCCTCGCCGACGGCTGGCCCGCGCTCGCCGCGGAACTGGGCGGGGCCGCCGCGGACGGACGGGACATCGTCGTCACCTGCCAGGCGGGGACCCGTTCGGCCCGTGCGATCGACGTGCTGCGGGCGACCGCCCCGGAGCGCGCTCCGCTGCGCAACCTCGCCGGCGGCATGGCGGCCTGGGGCATGCAGACGGCCGGACGAGCGGACGGGCCGTGGACCGCTCAGGCCGCGGCGCGCTGAGCGCGCCCCATCCGCCAGATGCTCGGCACGGCCATCGCCCCCAGCGCGACCACGGCGTAGAGGACCGCGGATCCCACCAGGAGCGTGCCGACATCCATCCGCGCGATCAGCCAGCCGAAGGCCAGGGTGCCGATCGGCATCGCCAGGAAGCTGCCCAGCATGTCGTAGCTCGACACGCGGGACAGCTTCTCGCCGGGGATCTGCTCCATCATCGTCACGTTCCAGCCCGTGCTGAACACCTCCACACCCGCCCCGGCGATGAGGGCCGTGATCATGAGCGGCAGCACGGCCGGATGCACGCCGAGCAGGGCGAACGGCACGGCGAGGAGCGACATCCCGAGCATGCCCAGGCGCAGCGGACGCCGCAACGGCAGCCAGAGCAGCAGCAGCGTCATGGCGATGACGCCCGCGCCCTCGGCACCGACGACCCACCCCCAGCCGGTGACGCCCAGTAGAGGATCGTTCTTCGCGATGTACGGGCCGGCGACGCCCCATGCGCCCGCATGGATGGCGTTGAGCACCATGAACGCCAGCACCACGATCCACAGCCACGGGCGGGACCAGAACTCGCGCCACCCGTCGTGCAGGTCGTGGAAGAGACTCGTGCGCTCACCGCGGTCGGGCGGGGGCAGCTTCACCAGGGCGAGGAAGACGATCGAGAGCGCCCACCCGGCCGCCTGGAGCACCATCACCCAGGCGGGGCCGGCGAGCGCCACGATCGCGCCGGCGATGACCGGGCCGGCGATCGTGGTCGCCGCGCGTGCGAAGGAGAGCAGCGCGTTGGCCTGCTGCAGATGTGCGGGCGTGGTGAGCTGCGGGATCAGCCCCTGCATCGCCGGCATGACGAACGCCGCCGACGCGCCGTTCACCGCGGCGAGGGCGGCCAGCAGCGGTACCGTCGCCGTGTGGGTGAACAGCAGAGCGGCCGTGGTGCCGATGGAGAGGATGTCCACGACGTAGCTGGTCTGGATGACGAGCGCTCGCGGCAGGCGATCGGCGACGACGCCGCCGAACAGCAGGAACACGATGTTGGCGAGGGTGAAAGCGGTGAGCACGATCGACAGGGAGCCCGCGTCGTTCGCGATCCCGAGCACCGCGAACGCCAGCGCGATCGACGACATCGAGCCCGTGATCAGCGTGATCGTGCGCGCGAGGAAGAACCAGCGGAACCCCCGGTCCGCAAGCGCAGCGATGCCCACCCTCACTCGTCCCATCCTGGCAGACCGCCGGGCGCCCTCGGAGGGGACGGCCGCCAGCCGGGGTCCGGGTCAGTAGCTGGCGGCGGGGCCCGCCTCCGGGGCCGGGAGGAAGCGGGTCGCGAGCGCCTCGGAGGCGCGGGCGAGCAGAGCGACGTCTGCGCCGACGGCGACGAACGAGGCGCCCGCGGCGAGGTACGCGTCGGCGGTGACCGGGTCGAACGCGTTGACGCCGACCGGCGTGCCGGCGGCCTGCACCGCCGTGAACACGCGCTCGACCGCGGCGACGACGTCGGGGTGGGTCTGCTGCCCGAGCAGACCCATCGATGCAGCCAGGTCCGAGGGGCCGACGAACACGGCGTCCACGCCGTCGACGGCGGCGATCTCGGCTGCCGCGTCCACACCCGCCGTGGTCTCGATCTGCACGGTCAGGGAGACGTGCTGGGCTGCGTCGACGAGGTAGCCCTCGACGCGGTTCCAGCGAGCGCTGCGGGCCAGTGCGGATCCGACGCCGCGGACGCCCGCGGGCGGGTATCTGGTTGCCGCGACCGCGGCGCGGGCCTCATCGGCGGACGAGACCATGGGGACGATGATGTTCTGCGCGCCCAGGTCGAGCACCTGCTTGATGAGCACCGGGTCGTTCCACGGCACACGCACGAGCGGCGTGATCGGATAGGCGGCAGCAGCCTGCAGCTGCGTCTGGAGCGAGTCGAGCGTATTGGCGGAATGCTCGCCGTCGATCAGCAGCCAGTCCAGTCCGGATCCGGCGGCGATCTCGGTGACGAGAGGACTGCCGGTGCACGCCCACATGCCGATCAGAGCACGCTCCGAGGAGGCGAGGACCTCACGGAAGGTCGGATTCAGACGAAGCGGCATTCGATCGTTCCCATCGGTCCGTAGTCGCACAGCACCTCGTCGCCGCGCGCCACCCACATCGGGCGCGTGAACGATCCTGCCAGGATGATCTCGCCCGCCTCCAGACGCGCGCCGTGCTGATGGAACTTGTTCGCCAGCCAGGCGACGCCGGTGGCGGGGTGGCCGAGCACGCCGGCGGCGACGCCGGTCTCCTCGATCTCGCCGTTGCGCGAGAGCACGCCGGGCACCCAGCGCAGGTCGATCTCGTCGGGGCGCTTGTGCACGGTGCCGAGCACCATCGCGCCGTACGCGGCGTTGTCGCTGATCGTGTCGACGATCGTGCGGCCCTCGAACTCGATATGCGAGTTCAGCACCTCGAGCGCGGGCACGGCGTAGTCGATCGCGGCGAGGGCGTCCTCGAGCGTGCAGTCCGGGCCGGAGAGCGGCTCCTTCAGCACGAACGCCAGCTCGACCTCGATGCGCACGTTCGAGAAGTGATCGACCGGGATCTCGGATCCGGAGGGGTACACGGTGTCATCGAACATGACACCGTAGTCCGGCTCCGTGATGCCGGTGGCCTGCTGCATGGCCTTCGAGGTGAGCCCGATCTTGCGGCCCACGAGCTTCCGGCCGGCGGCCACCTGCGCGTCGCGCCAGACCCGCTGGATCGCGTACGAGTCCTCGACCACGGCCTCGGGGTGGCGCGCCGTGATGCGCGGGATCACGCCGTGCGTACGCTCGGCCTCGGCGAGTTCTGCGGCCAGTGCGGTGATGGTGGATTCGGGGAGCATGGGTCGATCCTTTCGTGCAAGGGGGTCGTTGAGCGAGCACCGGCGAAGCCGGCGCGAGACGAAACGCGGTGTTCTGCGAGTGCGCCGCGTTTCGTCTCGGTCGCTGCGCGTCCTCGCTCAACGACCTCGGAGAGGCGAAGCCCCGGAGCCGGACTCCGGCTCCGGACTAGAGCTGGTGGCCGAGCTTGTACTCGCCCTGCTTCCACTCCGGCATGGCCTCCTCGTCGGCGGGCCGGGTGTAGCTGAACCCGTCGGCGCCGATCGTGACGGCCATCTCGCTGGAGTCGGTGCGGGCGACGACCGGCTGCGGGTTGCCGTCCAGATCGAGCACGAGCGACGCGTCGGTGTACCAGGACGGCACGACGGGGTTGCCCCACCAGTCGCGGCGCTGGTTGTCGTGCACGTCCCACGTGATGACCGGGTTGTCGGGGTCGCCCGTGTAGTAGTCCTGCGTGTAGACCTCGACGCGATGACCGTCGGGGTCGCGCAGGTAGAGGTAGAACGCGTTGCTGACGCCGTGACGGCCGGGGCCGCGCTCGATCGCGTCGGAGCGGCGCAGCGCCCCGAGCTTGTCGCAGATCGCGAGGATGTTGTGCTTCTCGTGGGTGGCGAAGCACACGTGGTGCATGCGCGGACCGTCGCCGCCGGTCATGGCGGTGTCGTGCACGGTGGGCTTGCGGCGCATCCACGCGGCGTAGACCGTGCCCGCGTCGTCCTGGATGTCCTCCGTGACGCGGAAGCCGAGGTCCTGCATGTACTTCACCGCGCGCGGCACGTCGGGCGTGACCTGGTTGAAGTGGTCCAGGCGCACGAGCTCGCCGGGGATGTGCAGGTCGTAGCGCCAGCTCATCCGCTCGACGTGGTCGGTCTGGTGGAAGAATTCGTACGGGAAGCCGAGCGGATCCACGACCCGCACCGAGTCGCCGATGCCCTTCACGAAGCCGGACGGGTTGCGGCGCACGTCGCAGCCGAGCTCGGTGTAGAACGCGACGGCGAGGTCGAGGTCCTCCGGCGTCCGCACGCGGTACGAGAACGCGGCGACCGCCGCGACCGGGCCCTTGCGCAGCACGAGGTTGTGGTGGATGAACTCCTCCGTGGAGCGGAGGTAGATCGCCTCGTCGTCCTCCTCGGTGACGTACAGGCCGAGCACGTCGACGTAGAACACGCGCGAGGCGGCGAGGTCGGTGACGACGAGCTCCATGTACGCGCAGCGGAGCACGTCGGGCGGCGGGGAGGAGGGAGTGGCGACCGGATTGTCGGTCGTGATGGGCGCCTCCTGGCTGGTGAAGAAGCCCGAGGAGGTCAGCGTCATGTCTGCGCGATTGGTCATGTCAGCGTCCTTGCGTGATGAGAGGTTCGGATCCGGTCAGCGGGGATCCGGGTCGTCGAGATCCTGCTCGGTCGGCGGTACCTGCTTGCCGAACACCGGGTTGTGCGGGGCGCCCAGCGTGATGTGCACGCTCTGCTGATCGGTGTAGAAGTCGATCGAACGGTAGCCGCCCTCGTGGCCGAGGCCCGACGCCTTCACACCGCCGAACGGGGTGCGCAGGTCCCGCACGTTGTTCGAGTTCAGCCACACCATGCCGGCCTCGACCGCGCCGGCGAAGTTGTGCGCGCGCTTGAGGTCGTTGGTCCAGATGTAGGCGGCGAGGCCGTAGCGCGTGTTGTTCGCGAGCGCGAGCGCCTCCTCGTCGGTGTCGAACGGGGTGATCGCGACGACCGGGCCGAAGATCTCCTCCTGGAAGATCCGGGCGTCCGGAGCCACGTCGGCGAACACGGTCGGGGCGACGTAGTTGCCCGTCGGGAAGCCCTCGGGGCGTCCGCCGCCGGCGACGAGGCGGCCCTCGCCCTTGCCGATCTCGACGTAGCTCATGACCTTCTCGTAGTGCTCCGGGTGCACCAGTGCGCCGACCTCGGTCGTGGGGTCGTGCGGCAGGCCGACCTTGACGCGCTTCGCCTGGGCGGCGTAGCGCTCGACGAACTCATCGTAGATGTCGCGCTGCACGATGATGCGGGATCCGGCCGTGCACCGCTCGCCGTTCAGCGAGAACACGCCGAAGATGCAGGCGTCGATCGCGGTGTCGAGGTCGGCGTCGGCGAACACGACGGCGGGGCTCTTGCCACCGAGCTCCATGGACAGGCCCTTCAGGAACGGCGCGGCGTTGCCGAAGATGAGCTGCCCGGTGCGGCTCTCGCCGGTGAAGGAGATGAGCGGCACGTCGGGATGCTTCACGAGCGCGTCGCCCGCATCCTCGCCGAGACCGTTGACGAGGTTGAAGACGCCCTGGGGGAGCCCTGCCTCCTCGAAGATGCCCGCCCACAGGGAGGCGGACAGCGGCGTGAACTCGGCCGGCTTCAGCACGACCGTGTTGCCGGTCGCGAGCGCGGGACCGAGCTTCCACGACTCGAGCATGAACGGGGTGTTCCACGGAGTGATGAGGCCCGCGACGCCGATCGGCTTGCGGTTGACGTAGTTCATCTGCTTGCCGGGCACCTTGAATGCGTCGTCGGCCTGGGCGACGATCAGGTCGGCGAAGAAGCGGAAGTTCTCGGCGGCACGGCGCGCCTGGCCCAGGGCCTGGGTGATCGGGAGACCCGAGTCGAAGGACTCCAGCTCGGCGAGGCGCGCGTCGCGGGACTCGACGATGTCGGCGATCCGGTGCAGCACCCGCGAGCGCTCGCGGGGGAGCATGCGCGGCCAGGGGCCCTCGTCGAAGGCGCGCTTGGCGGCGGCGACGGCGCGCTCGATGTCGGCCTTCTTGCCGGCGGCGGCGTGCACATAGGTCTCGTTGGTGACGGGGTTGAGCACCTCGAAGGTGTCGCCGTCGAGGGAGTCGACGAACTCGCCGTCGATGTAGTGCTGGATCTTCTCCGGCAGATCTGCCGGGGCGTAGGCGTCGGTCATCATCGTCCTTCCGGGTGGTTCAGGGGCTTCGGGTGGTGCGGTCAGAGGTTCTCGGGGTGCAGCGCAGCGAGGAACGCGTCGCGCGTGCGCCAGCGGTGGTTGCGGGCTGCCAGCTCGATCTCGAGCGGATCCGCTCCGGTGCGGATCAGCTCCACGATCTGCGCGTGCTCCTCGACGGAGTGCTCCGCGCGTCCGGGCACGAAGGCGAACGTCGATTCGCGGATGCCGCTCAGGCGGGCCCATCCGCGCTGCACGAGGTCGAGGATGTGCGGGTTCGGGCACGGCTCGTACAGCACGGAGTGGAACTGGCGGTTCAGCTCGGTGAACCGGTGCGCGTCGAAGTTGTCGAGCAGGCGAGTCATGCGGTCGTTGACCTCGAGCGCCGCATCCAGCGCCGCCGCATCCAGGAGCGGAGCGGACAGCGAGGTCGCCGCGCCCTCCACCAGGCCCAGGGTCTGCATCGTGTGCGCGTACTCGCTCTCGTCGACGAGCGTGACCCGCGCGCCGACGTTGCGCTCGAACGTGACGAGCCCCTCGGCCTCGAGCCGGCGGATCGCCTCGCGCACCGGCACCACGCTCATGCCCAGCTCGTCCGCGATCGTGCCGAGCACGAGGCGGAAGCCGGGACCGAAGGCGTGCGAGGCGATGCGTGCGCGAAGCCAGGCGTACGCCTGCTCCGACTTGCTGCCGGTGAGGACCTCGGCCATCAGGCGCCCGCCTCGGTCCCTGAGCCCGTCGAAGGGCCCGCGTCGGCCTGGTGGGCGGCGTCGTACTTCGCGCGCCAGGCGGCGTTCATCGGGAACAGCCCGTCGACCGGGTGGCCGGCCTCGACCTGCTCGGCGATCCAGGCGTCCTCGTCCTCCTGGGCGAGGGTGGCATCGACGACCTCCTCGACGAGGGCGGGCGGGATCACGATCACTCCGTCGCTGTCGCCGACGATGACGTCGCCCGGCTGCACGGTCGCTCCGCCGCAGGCGATCGTCACGTCGACGTCCCACGGCACGTGCTTGCGACCGAGCACCGACGGGTGGGCGCCCTGGGAGAACACGGGCAGGCCGATCTCAGCGACCGCGGCGAAGTCGCGCACGCCGCCGTCGGTGACCACGCCGGCGGCGCGTCGGGCCTTGGCGCGCAGGGCGAGGATGTCGCCGAGCGTGCCCGTGGTGGCATCGCCGCGGGCCTCGATCACGATGATCTCGCCCTCCTCCACCGCATCGAAGGCGCGCTTCTGGGCGTTGTAGCCGCCGCCGTGGGTCTTGAACAGATCCTCACGGGCGGGGACGAAGCGCAGCGTCTTCGCGGTGCCGACGATCTTGGCGCCGGGCAGGTTGGCCGAGACGCCGTCGATGAAGCAGGCGTGCAGGCCGCGCTTGCGCAGCTGGGCGCTGAGCCCTGCGGTCGGGGCGGCGAGGAGCTTGGCGCGGAGCTGCGGGTCGAGCGCGGATGTCGCAGGCGTCTTCGCGGGCGCCGTCGGCGCGTCCTCCGCAGGCAGGCCGGCCTCTTCGCGCGAGCCCCAGGCCTCGGCGCGCTGCAGGTCGTCCACGGCGGGGAGGGATCCGAGGGCGCCGTCGAAGGCGACGGTGCCCTGCGTGACGGTTGTACGCAGTCCGCCGGAGGTGAGCGTCCTGGAGGAGTGCGGGGCGTCGACCTCGACGACGACCACGTCGCCGGGGACGATCACGCTGGATCCGGCCGGGGTGCCGGTCAGGATGACGTCGCCGGGCTCGAGCGTGAAGTGCTGGGAGAGGTCGGCGATCAGCTGCGGGAGCGGAAACAGCAGCCCGCTGGTCTCGTCGTCCTGGCGCAGGTCGCCGTTCACCCAGGCGCGCACGCGCAGCTCCGCGGGGTCGACGTCGGCCGCAGGGATGAGATCCGGGCCGATCGGGGTGTATCCGTCGCCGCCCTTGGAGCGGACGTTCGAGCCCTTGTCGTTGGCGCGCAGGTCGTACAGGCCGAGGTCGTTCGACGCGGTCACCCAGGCCACGTGCGACCACGCGTCCTCCACGCTCACCCGGCGTGCGGCCGTGCCGATGATGAGCGCGATCTCGCCCTCGAAGGCGAGCAGCTCGGTGCCGGCGGGGCGCTCCACGACGCCGTCCGTGCCGGCCACGGAGGAGGAAGGCTTGAAGAAGTAGGAGGGTGTCGCGGGGGTGCGGCCGCGCTGATCGGCACGGGAGCGGTAGTTGAGGTGGATCGCGATGATCTTGCCGGGCCGGTCGATGGGTGCGGACATGGGCGCCTCCTCGCGCGGTGGGTGCCAGGGGGACCCTTGGCGTCGTATTCGAAATCGTATATCATCGTGTCGAGCCCGGCAAGCATGGGATCCGGATCCGTCCGCAGGATCCTGGATCCCGCGTCGGGTACGACGACGATGTCGGCCAAGACGACGACGTCCCACGCAAAAGGAGACAGCATGTCCGCAGATTCCTCCCCGGGTTTCACACCCACAGGAACGATCGCCTCATCCGCAGACCGGCGCCGGGTGGTCTTCGCCACCGTCATCGGCACCACGGTCGAGTGGTACGACTTCTTCATCTATGCCACCGCGGTGGGTCTGGTGTTCGGCCAGCTCTTCTTCAAGGATCTCGGCGCCAACAGCGCCCTGATCGGGTTCGCGACGGTCGGCGTGAGCTTCCTGTTCCGGCCCCTCGGTGCGTTCCTGGCCGGGCATTTCGGCGACAAGTTCGGCCGCAAGGCGGTGCTGATGTGGACGCTGATCCTGATGGGCGCGGCGACAGCGCTGATCGGCGTGCTGCCCGATGCGAACGCGATCGGCGCCGCGGCTCCGATCCTGCTGGTGCTGCTGCGCATCCTGCAGGGGATCTCGGCCGGTGGCGAGTGGGGCGGCGCCGTGCTGATGGCCGTCGAGCACGCCCCTAAGGCCAAGCGCGGCATCTTCGGTGCGGCGCCGCAGATCGGCGTGCCGCTGGGGCTGCTGATCGCCTCCGGCGTGATGGCGATCATGGCGCTGGTCGCGCCTGGTGACCAGTTCCTGTCCTGGGGCTGGCGAATTCCGTTCCTGCTCAGCGTGGTGCTGATCGTGGTCGGCTACTACGTGCGGCGCCGGGTCGAGGAGAGCCCTGTGTTCGCCGAGCTCGCCGAGCGCAAGGAGGCCGCGAGCATGCCGATCGTGCAGCTCTTTCGCAAGCACCTGCTGCTCGTGATCATCGCCGCGCTCGTCTTCGCCGGCAATAATGCCGTCGGCTACATGACCACCGGTGGATACATCCAGGGATATGCGACCAACCCGGAGGGCGCGCTCAAGCTCGACCGCGGCCCCGTGCTCTGGGCTGTGGCCGGATCCGCCGTGACCTGGCTGCTGGCGACCCTGGTCGCCGGGTGGATCTCGGACCGCATCGGGCGCCGGACCACGTACATCGTCGGATGGATCCTGCAGCTCATCGGCGTGTTCACCCTGTTCCCGCTGGTGAACACGGGGCAGATCGGGCTGCTGTTCGCGGCCCTCGCGATCCTCACGGTCGGCCTCGGTTTCACGTACGGCCCGCAGGCGGCGCTGTACACCGAGCTTTTCCCGGCGTCGATCCGCTTCTCGGGCGTCTCCATCTCGTACGCGATCGGCGCCATCGCCGGAGGCGCCTTCGCGCCGACCATCGCGACCGCGATCGTGCAGGCGACGGGCTCGACGCAGGCAGTCACCTGGTACCTCGCCGGAATGACCGTGATCGGCCTCCTCGCGACGCTGGCGCTGCGCGACCGCAGCGGCATCCCGCTCGGCCTCGACCACGAGGCCGAGCAATCGGTGAGCCCGGTCTACGGGATGTCGAAGGCCTGAGCCGGCGCTCCCGGCACGAGCGCACGCCTCCCGGCCTGAGCGCGCGTCTCGGGCCGGAGTCCACTTCCGCGTTTCCCTCCCCACAGCATCTTTCCCTCCCCGCAGTTACGTCTGTGCGGGGAGGGAAAGGCGCTCAAGGGAGGGAAACGCGTGGCGCGCTGCCGAGTGGGGGCTCAGGCCCCGAGCGCCTCGCGGATCGTCGTCGCTGAATGCTGCAGGCGCGCGGCGATCTCCGCATCGGTGCGGTCCGTGGCGACGTGCACCACGGCGATCGCGGCCGGGCGCTGCCCGCGCAGGGCGAGCGGCACCGCCACCGACTGCACGGTCGGGATCACCTCATCGTGGCTCGTCGCGAAGCCCGCGGTGCGCACGCCCGCAGCCTCCGAGCGCAGCGTCGAAGAGGCGTCCGAGGGCCATTCCGTCTCCGCCAGCTGCGCGAGGATCGCCTTGCCCGGAGCGCCGACCTTCACCGAGTGTCGTGCGCCGGGACGCTGGGCGACGCTGGCCACGGCGTGCCGCGGTTCGACGCTCACGAGCGTGATGCACTCCTCGCCGTCGAGCACCGCGAGGAAGCAGGTCATGCCGAGCTCGTTCGCCACGGCAGTGAGCTCCGGGAGGGCCTCCGCCTGCAGGTCGTTCGCGACGCCGGCGGCGAGAGCGGCCATGCGCGCGCCCAGGGAGACGAGTCCGGAGGCGTCTCGGGAGACGAGCCCGTGATCCTCGAGAGTGCGCAGCAGCCGGTACGCGATCGAGCGGTGCACGCCGAGTGCCCCGGCGATCTCGTCGATCGAGAGCGCTTCGCGCGCATCGGCGAGGACCTCCAGGATCCGGATGCCGCGACTGAGGGTCTGCGAAGCGGGTGCGTCGGCCACGAATACTCCTCGCCGTCTTGATCGCTGACGCGACCTCGGATAGCCTGTGTTCAATAGTAGAACTTTGTGTTCGAATATAGAACATGGCGTCGCGAAGCGCAAGAGCCTCGCAGTCACGCAGAACCGAGCCCGACGGCGCCGTCAGGAAGGAATCGACGACGATGCAGTTCCACCACCACGGATATGTGTCCCACGACCCGCGGGTGCTCCCCGCCGCCGGCGCGGGCATCGGCCGCCCCGCCGATCTCCCCGACGAGATCGACGTGCTCATCGTCGGATCCGGTCCTGCGGGTATGCTCCTCGCCGCGCAGATGTCGCAGTATCCGGACGTCACGACGCGCATCATCGAGCGCCGCGACGGACGGCTCGTGCTGGGTCAGGCGGACGGGATCCAGCCGCGCAGCGTCGAGACCTTCCAGGCGTTCGGATTCGCCGAGCGCATCATCGCCGAGGCCTACAACATCGGCTGGATGAACTTCTGGGGCCCTGACCCGCAGAACCGGCAGAACATCGTGCGCACCGCGCGCACGGCCGACTACGGGTTGGACATCTGCGAGTTCCCGCACCTGATCGTGAATCAGGCGCGCGTGCTGGACTACTTCGCCGAGGCCGCCGCCGACGGACCCGGCCGGATCGTGCCGGACTACGGAGTGCAGTTCCTCGGCCTCACCGTCCACGAGGAGGGCGAGTACCCGGTCGAGGTGCAGGTGCGATACGTCGCAGGCGCGCGCGAGGGCGAGGAGCGCACGATCCGGGCGAAGTACGTGGCGGGCTGCGACGGCGCGCGCAGCGGCGTGCGCGAGGCGATCGGTCGCACGCACGTGGGCGCGATGGCCGCGCACGCCTGGGGCGTCATGGACGTGCTCGTGAACACCGACTTCCCGGACTGGCGCACCAAGTGCGCGATCAACGCCGAGGCCGGCAACATCCTGCACATCCCGCGCGAGGGCGGCTACCTGAGCCGGATGTACATCGACCTCGGCGAGGTCGCCTCCGATGACAATCACGCCGTGCGCGCGACCCCGATCGAGGCGATCATCGGCAAGGCGAACGAGATCCTGCACCCGTACTCGATCGATGTGAAGCAGGTCGCCTGGCACAGCGTCTACGAGGTCGGCCACCGGATCACCGACGGCTTCGACGACGTGGATCCGGGATCCGCCGCCACGCCGCGCGTCTTCCTCACCGGCGACGCGTGCCACACCCACAGCGCCAAGGCCGGCCAGGGCATGAACGTGTCGATGCAGGACGGGTTCAACCTCGGCTGGAAGCTCGGCTCGGTGCTCACGGGCCGTGCGCCCGCTGCGCTGCTGTCGACGTACGGCGCGGAGCGCAAGCCGGTCGCGCAGCAGCTCATCGACTTCGACCGCGAGTGGTCCACGCTCATGGCCCGCAAGCCCGAGGAAATCTCGGATCCGCAGGAACTCGCGACGTTCTACCTGGGCACCGCCGAATTCCCGTCCGGCTTCATGACGCAGTACGGCTCGTCGATGATCATCGGATCCGACGCGCACCAGGCCCTCGCCGCCGGGTTCCCGCTCGGCAAGCGGTTCAAGAGCGCGGAGGTCGTACGGGTCTCCGACGGCAACGTCGTGCACCTGGGCCACCACGCGAAGGCGGACGGCCGCTGGCGTGTGTACGCGTTCGGGGATGCGACCGGTTCCGGGCTCGATGCCTGGGCTGACGCGGTGGCACCGGTGCTGGCGCGGTTCACGCCGGCCGCCGGCGACGTGGACGCGGTGTTCGACGTGAAGGCGATCTACCAGCAGTCGTACGAGGACCTCGACGTCACGACCGCGCCCGCCCTCTTCCAGCCGAAGACCGGCCCGCTCGGCCTCACCGACTGGGAGAAGCTCTACGCCGCGGCCCCCTCGCACTGGTCGAAGGGCGACATCTTCGCCGAGCGCGAGCTGTCCCGCGACGGCGTCGTGATCGTGGTCCGGCCGGACCAGTACGTCGCCGCGATCCTGCCGCTCGGCGGCGTGCACGAACTCGCGTCGTTTCTGGAGGGCGCCTTCCTCGAGGCATGACGATCGGCGGAGGCGGCGGGGATCCGGATCCCGAGAAGATCCGGACCCCCGCCGCCTCTGTCGCTGCCTGGCACGCCGCCGGTAACGTCGGCTCTGCGCGCGTCAGATCGCCGCGGAGAGGTCGTGATCATGACGGACAACCCCGTGCCCGAGGTTCTGCCGGGGTCGATGATGCTGGAGCTGGTCCTCGTGCCGGTCACGGACATCGACGTGGCCAAGGCCTTCTACACCGAGCAGCTGGGCTTCACCGCCGACGTGGACGTCCGCCCGCAGGAGGGCGTCCGTATCGTGCAGCTGACGCCGCCCGGTTCTTACTGTTCGATCACGCTGAGCGAGGGGCTGGGTGGTCCGCGCATGGACGCGGGCTCGCTGCACGGGCTGCATCTCGTGGTGGCGGACATCGAGGCGACCCGCGCCGAACTGGTCGCCCGCGGTGTCGACGTCGCCCCCGTGGTCGACGCCGGTGGCGTGTTCTACGCGGGATTCGCGGATCCGGACGGAAACACCTGGACGCTCCAGCACATGCCGTGGCGTCGCTGATCAGAGCACGGCCGGGCGCCCGCCGTCAGGAGTTCACGCGGATGATCTCCTCCTGGTACGGCGCGATCACGTCGCCCGAGATGCGCAGGTCGAGCACGAGGAACCGGCGCGAGTCCGGATCCTCGGCACCCCAGGTGGCGAGCCGCTCGAGGTCGGCGAGGGTGTGCACGGCGACGCCCTCCGCGCCCACGGCCGCGGCGAACGCGGCGAAGTCGACCTGGGGGATGAGCATGGGCTCGCGCGCCAGACCCTTGAGCCCGTACAGGTTGACCTCGGCGCCGTAGGCCGCGTCGTTCCAGATCACGGCCACGCCGCGGCCGCCGGCCGAGCGCACGGCCGACTCCAGATCGGCGATCGCCATGAGGCCGCCGCCATCGCCGGACGTGAGCACCACGGTCGACTCGGGGCGCGCCCGGGTCGCGCCGACGACGCTGGGCCAGCCCTGGCCGATCGCCTGGAATGCGGTGCCGATCATCATCATCCGGTCCGGCGACGCCACTGGCCAGTACATGTTCGCCCAGCCGATGAAGTGCCCGCCGTCGGAGACCACCACGCGATCCTCGGGCAGGAGCTCGGCGATGCGGCGCGCGGCGGAGCGCGGGTCGAGCCGGCCGTCGGGCGCGGCCTCGTCGCCGGGCTCGTACGCGCGGGCGGCGGCCACGTCGACGTTCTCGCGCCAGCCCGAGCCCGCCGCGCCCTGCAGCCGGGCGACGAGCGCCTCGGCGGCGAGCCGCGCGTCCGCGCGGACGAAGCCGCCCACGTGCGCGTGGGTCGCGGCCGGGGCGACGTCGATCTGGAACACCTGGGTGCCCGGTGCGAACAGCGCGCCGAACCGCATCGTGAACTGGTTGAGCGACGCGCCGAACACCACGGCGACGTCGGCGGTGCGCACGAGTTCCATCGCGCCTTCGGCGCCGAATCCGCCGGTCACGCCCAGGTCGTAGCGCTGGTCGTCGAAGACGCCGCGGCCGAGCGCGGACGAGGCGGTGAGCGCTCCCGTCGCGTCGGCGAGCGCGGTCAGGGCGGCCCCGGCACCGGCGAGCCAGGCGCCGCGGCCCGCGAGCAGGAACGGGCGCTCGGCGCTGCGCAGGGCCTCGGCGATCCGATCGAGCATGCCTTCTGCGTACTCGCCCTTCGGCGCGAGCGGCGCCGGCACACGCGGAGCCGGAGCGGCGGGCACCTCGCCCGCCTCGAGCGCGGCGACGTCGTAGGGGATGGCCAGCACGACGGGCACCCGGTAGGTGAGGGCGTGCTCGATGGCGATGATCGTGGTGGCGGCGGCGTCGGCCCGGCCCACGGTGTAGGTGCGGGCGCCGACGCCCGAGGCGAGGGCGATCTGGTCGACGTCCCAGGGGCGCGGTCCGCTCGTGGGCTCGTCGCCGACGACCAGGACCAGGGGGATGTGCGCCTGCACCGATTCGGCGAGGGCCGTGAGCGTGTTCGTGAAGCCCGCGCCGTAGGTGCTGGTCGCGGCGGCGATGCGGCCGGAGGCGCGGAAGTGCGCGTCGGCGGCGACCACGGCGCCCTGCTCGTGACGGACGGCGGTGAAGCCGGCATCGGTCTGCTTCTCGATCGCGTCGAGGAAGTAGGCGTTGCCGTTGCCCATGACGCCGAAGACGGCGTCGATGTGCTGGGCGAGGGTGAGGGCGACGTGCGCGGAGACGGTGGGCATGCTGAAGGCCTTTCGAGACGACAACGGAACGAGGATCCGTATGTGTCTCGCCGGAGCGCGTCGTCGCACTGCGGGCTTCGTGCCCCTTTTTCGAGCACCGGCGCGGCAGCGGTTCGCGCATGCGCCGGACCCTCCCAGTGTAGCGATCGGCGGCGGCCGCCGCGGAGCGCCTACTCCCGGAGCAGTGCGCGAAGGGTCTGGATCGTGTCCGCGTCGGCCGCGGTCTTGTCGGGGCGGTAGTGCTTGACCCGGGCGAAGCGCAGCGCGATCCCGCCGGGGTAGCGCGGCGAGTGCTGCACCCCGTCGATCGCGATCTCGACGACGATCTCGGGGCGCAGGAAGACGACGGACGCCGTGCGCCGCGTCTCGTAGCCGGGGAAGGTCTCCGTCTGCCAGCGCAGCAGCTCGTCGGTGAGGCCCTTGAAGGTCTTGCCGACCATGACGAAGCCGCCGGGCTCGCCGAACTCGCCGTCCGGATCCTTGGCCCCGAGGTGCAGGTTCGAGAGCCAGCCGCGGCGGCGGCCGGATCCCCATTCCGCACCGAGCACGACGAGGTCGTAGGTGAGCACGGGTTTGACCTTCACCCAGGACTTGCCGCGGCGCCCTGCGGCGTAGGCGGATCCGATGGCCTTGACGACCACGCCCTCGTGCCCGGCTGCCAGCGCCTCCCGGGACAGGCGCTCGGCCGCCTCGGCGTCGGCTGTCACGATGCCCGGCATGCGCCAGCCGCCGGCCACGCGCTCGAGCTCTTCGAGGCGCACGGTGAGCGGCTCGTCGAGGAGGTCGCGGCCGTCGACGTGCAGCACGTCGAAGAACCACGGCCGCAGCACGAGCTCGCGTGCGACGTCGGCGCCGAAGCGGGACATGGTCTGCTGGAACGGGCGCGGCCCGCCGTCCTCGTCGAGCGACAGGGTCTCGCCGTCGAGGATGAGGTCTCGGGCGGGCAGCGCGCGCACGATCTCGACGATCTCAGGGAGGCGGTGCGTCACATCGGCGAGGCTGCGCGTGAAGATGCGGACCTCGTCACCGTGGCGGTGCACCTGGATCCGTGCGCCGTCGAGCTTGTACTCGACGGATGCTTCGCCGGTGATCTCGAGCGCGGCGCTGGGCGTCGCGGCGCTCGCGGCGAGCATGGGAAGCACGGGGCGGCCCACAGCCAGACCCACCGCATCCAGGTCCTCCGCGGAGCCGGTCAGGGCGATGAGCGCGGTTGCGCCGAGATCGCCTGAGAGCATCGCGGCTCGCCGCACCGCTGCGGCAGGGCGGTCGGAGGCGCGGGCGATCGCGTCGAGCAGTACGCCCGCGAGCGCGCCGGTGCGCAGCTCGCCGAGCATCGCCCGGGCGAGGAAGTCCCATTCCGCGGCCGTGGCGCGGCCCGCGAGCCCCTCGAGCGCGGCCGCGCGAACCGCCGCGGAGCCTGATCCCGTGACGGCGGCGAGATCGTCGAGGGCGCGGTCGACGTCGTCGATCGTGAGCGCCGGTTCGGCGGCATGCGGCACGTCGATGGCGGCGATACCGCGCCAGCCGACGCCGAGCCTGCCCTGCCTGGGCGAGGCCAGCAACAGGCCGACGACGGGTGCGAGCTCGTCGGGGTCGGCACTCTGCAGCAGCCGCGCCAGCACGTCGACCTTGGCCAGGCGCGATGAAGTGGCAGCGGTCTGGCCGGCCGCGGTGACGAGCTCGCTGAGCTTCATGACGGCATTGTCGCACCGGGGTCCGACATCGCGGCGGACCGGCATCGAGCTCGCATGGCAGCGTCCCGCCCGCACGGCGTCAGCGCGAGCGCTGGATGAGGGCGAGCAGCGCCCGCCCGTATGCCTCGGACGGATCCGGATGCTCGAAGAGCAGCGGCTGTCCGGCGATCTCGATCTCGACCTGGAACGCGTCGTCGAGCCGCACCAGGCGGCGGAACGTGCCGCGCAGCAGCTCGCGCAGCTGATCCTCGCGCGGCAGCCAGACCGCCTCGGTCACGGTCACCGCGTCGAGCGCCCATTCGGTGGTGCCGTTGAACGCGAGGATCGTGCCGGTCGGGGTCCGCCGCGCCTCGATGGTCATCGTGCTGACGGTGAAGACGTCCGCCTCGATCTCCAGCTCCACCTCGTCGGGCAGAACGAGTTGGAAGCGGTCGCCCTCGGCGGGGTGCCACACCAGGCCGGCATCGCGCAGCGCGAGCGCGAGCTCCCGCGTGATCATGACGTGGTCCTCGGCGCGGCCGCGGCGCGGGGACCGGCCGTTCGTCGCGCCGGTGAGCTCATCGTCTGAGCGTAGCCGCGCGCGAGGGAGAGCGGGCGCGCGCATGTCGGAGGAGTACGGCAGGCTGGAGGCATGACGCAGCACGGCGCTTCGCCCGAGACGCACGCGGCCGCCCTCACCGCCCTCCGGGCTCTGGTCGGCCGACCCGACGCCGAGTTCCACGACGGGCAGTACCAGGCGATCGAGGCGCTGGTCGCCGAGCGGCGGCGGGCTCTGGTGGTGCAGCGGACCGGATGGGGCAAGTCGGCCGTCTACTTCGTCGCGACCCTGCTGCTGCGGCAGGAGGGCGCCGGCCCCACCGTGCTGGTCTCGCCGCTGCTGGCGCTCATGCGTGACCAGATCGCCGCGGCGGAACGCGCGGGCGTGCGTGCGGTCGCGATCAACTCGACGAACGCGCACGAGTGGACCGACGTGCTCGCGCAGCTGGACCGCGACGAGGTCGACGTGCTCCTGGTCTCGCCCGAGCGGCTCAACAACCCCTCGTTCCGCGAGCAGCAGCTGCCCGCCCTCGTGCGCCGGATCGGCATGCTCGTGGTCGACGAGGCGCACTGCATCAGCGACTGGGGGCACGACTTCCGCCCGGACTACCGGCGCCTGCGCGAGCTCATCGCGCAGATGCCCGCCGACGTCCCCGTGCTCGCCACGACCGCGACCGCGAACAGCCGGGTCGTCGCGGATGTCGCCGAGCAGCTCGGCGCTGCGGAGGCCGGAGGCGGATCCGAGGTGCTCACGATCCGGGGTCCGCTCGCCCGCTCCTCCCTGCGGCTCGGCGTGCTGCGCCTGCCCGATGCGCCCAGCCGGCTGGCCTGGCTGCTCAGCCATCTGGACGAGCTGCCCGGATCCGGCATCATCTACGCGCTGACGGTCGCGGCGGCCGTGGACACCGCGCGTCTGCTGCGCGATCGCGGGCACGAGGTCCGCGCCTACACAGGGCAGACGGATCCGGACGAGCGTGCCGAGTCGGAGGCGATGCTCAAGCGCAACGAGGTGAAGGCGCTGGTCGCGACGAGCGCACTGGGTATGGGGTTCCACAAACCCGATCTCGGCTTCGTGCTGCATCTCGGCGCCCCGTCGTCCCCGGTCGCGTACTACCAGCAGGTGGGCCGCGCGGGGCGCGCCAGCGAGAGCGCCGACGTGCTGCTGCTGCCGGGGGCCGAGGACCGCGACATCTGGCACTACTTCGCGACGGCCTCGATGCCGGATCGGGAGCGGGCGGAGCGGGTGATCGCCGCGCTGGGGGACGCCCCGGTGTCGACCCCCGTGCTCGAGGCGATGGTCGACATCCGGCGCACACCGCTCGAGTTGCTGCTGAAGGTGCTCGACGTCGACGGCGCGGTGCGCCGCGTGCAGGGCGGGTGGATCGCCACGGGCGCGCCGTGGGTCTACGACGCCGAACGGTACGACCGGATCGCGGCCGAGCGCCGCGCGGAGCAGCAGCACATGGTGGAGTACGAGCAGGGTTCCGGCTGCCGCATGGAGTTCCTGCAGCGCACCCTCGATGACGACACGGCCGAGCCGTGCGGGCGATGCGACAACTGCGCCGGCGTCTGGTATCCGACCGGGATCGGCGCCGATGCGAGCGTCGCGGCCACGGCATCGCTGGACCGCGTGGGCGTGCCGATCGAGCCTCGACGGGCCTGGCCGACGGGCGCCGACCGGCTCGCGGTCCCCGTGAAGGGACGTATCGCCGCGGAGGAGCAGGCGGGCGAGGGGCGCGCGCTGGCGCGTCTCACGGACCTCGGCTGGGGCGGTGCGCTGCGCGAGCTGTTCACCGCCGGGGCCCCGGACGCGCCGGTTCCCGATCGGCTCCGCGATGCCTGCGTACGCGTGCTCGCCGGCTGGGGCTGGGCCGAACGTCCGGTCGCCGTGGTGTCGGTGCCGTCGCGGTCCCGGCCGCTCCTGGTCGGGTCGCTCGCGCGGAGCCTCGCCGAGATCGGCCGGCTGCCGTATCTGGGCGAGCTCGACATGGTCGGAGGAGGCCCGACCGGCGGACCAGGGGGCAACAGCGCATTCCGCCTCGCGGGGGTCTGGGACCGCTTCTCCACCGATGCTCTCGCCGTGCCCGCAGGCCCCGTGCTGCTCGTGGACGATCAGGCCGACAGCCGGTGGACGCTCACCGTCGCCGCACGGGCGCTCCGCCGCGCCGGAGCGACCGGCGTGCTGCCGTTCGTGCTGGCGCTGCGGGGGTGAGGCGGTCGGCCCTCGGCGCTCAGCGCACCCGGCCGAAGGCGCGGGCCGGGTGCTCCAGCAGCTCCATCACGCGGCGCAGGAACGACGCCGCGTAGCCGCCGTCGCACACGCGGTGGTCGAAGACCAGCGAGAGCTGCGCGATGCGTCGCGCCACGATCGCGCCGTCGACCACCCACGGCCGCTCGATCATCCGGCCGATACCGAGGATCGCGACGTCGGGGTGGTTGATGATCGCCGCGGATCCGTCCACGCCAAGACCGCCGTAGTTGTTCAGCGTGAACGTCGATCCGCGCAGGCGCTCGGGTGGCATGGATCCGGCTCGGGCGGTCGCGGCGAGTTCGCGCAGCGCGACGTCGAGTTCGTCGACGCTGAGCTCGTGCGCACGCGGGATCACCGGCACCATGAGACCGCGCTCGGTGTCGGCGGCGACGCCGAGGTTCACGCCGTCGAACGAGATGATCTCGCTCGCGTCGTCGCTGAGCCGCGAGGCCAGCATCGGATGCTCGGCGAGGGCGATCAGCATGAACCGTGCCACGAGGGCCGTGAGCGACGGCGCCCTGCCGCCTTCGGGCGCCATGGCGGCGCGGAGCTTCCAGAGCTCGGTGACGTCGACGTCCACCCAGACCGTGGCCTCGGGGATCTCGGACCGGCTGCGGGCGAGCTTGGCGCTCACGGCCTTGCGCAGCGGCGACATGCGCTCGCGGGAGGCGACGGCGAGCCCATCGACGATCTCCCCGCTCAGTGGTCGCAGAGTGCGGTCATTCGCACTCGATGACCGCACTTCGGGACCAGCGAGCGCGGGGGAGGCGGCGCTCGACAGGGGGGCGCCCGCCGAGCCCGACAGGGCGCCCACCGAGGTGCCGATCGTGTGCCGGGAGATCCCGTCCACGGCCTGGTCCACGGCGGCGCGCAGCACGTCGGCCCGGGTGACCGCGCCGTCGGCGCCGGTCGGGGCGATCCGGCGCACGTCGAGACCGAGATCGCGCGCGAGGCGTCGGACGATGGGCGAGCGCACCGCGACCGGCCCGACGGGCTCGGCCGCGTCGTCCGTGCGCGGCGCTTCGTCTCGCTCCGGCTCCGCCGGTGCACGCTCGACGTCCCGGGATGCGCTCGGGCGGCCTGGCAGCGACGTGCTCTCGTCGGGCGAACCCGAGATCGGAGCGGGCTCGGACGCACGGGGCCGCCCCGCGGGACCTCCCTCGCCACGTACGGGGCCTGCCGTGCGGCGTGCGCGGCGGCGACCCGAACCTGCGCGCTCGGTCGTGCCGTAGCCGATCAGCACGTTGCCGGATCCGGATCCGGCACGCTCCTCGGCGCGGTAGGCCTCCCTCTCGACGTCTCCGTCGGTGCCTGTTCCCGTGGGGGAGGCGGCCACGGCGGCATCGGGATCGGCGACCTCGAGCACCGGAGCGCCCACCTCGATCGTCTCGCCGGGTTCGCCGTGCAGTGCGAGGACCACGCCGGCGTACGGCGACGGCAGCTCGACCACGCTCTTCGCGGTCTCGACCTCGGCGATGGGCTGGTCGGTGCGGATGGTGTCGCCGACCTGCACGAGCCACTGCACGAGGCCCGCCTCGGTGAGGCCTTCGCCGAGGTCGGGCAGTCGGAAGACCTTCGTCGTCGCGGTGGTCATGCTTCTTCTCCGTGCTCGTCGAGCCAGTGCAGGGTGTCGATGGCGTCGAGCACGCGGTCGGCGTCGGGAAGGTACCAGTGCTCGAACTTGGGCGAGGCGAACGGGGTGTCGAACCCGGTGACCTTGCGCACGGGGGCCTCGAGGAACTCGAAGCAGCGCTCGAACACCCGGGACTGTATCTCGCTCGCCACGCTCGCATAGCCGGGCGCCTCGGCCACGACCACGGCACGGCCGGTCGCGCGCACCGCCGCGGTGATCGTGGCATCGTCGATCGGCGTCAGCGTGCGCACGTCGATGACCTGCACGCTGCGTCCTTCCGCGGCGGCGATCTCGGCGGCCTCGAGGCATGTCGCCACCGAGGAGCCATAGGAGATGAGGGTCACGTCCGTGCCCTCGCGGGCGACGCGGGCGGATCCGATCTCCCCGACGAGCGAGGTGTCGACCGCGCCCTTCGTCCAGTACAGCTTCTTCGGTTCGAGGAAGACCACCGGATCCGGCGACGCGATCGCCGCGCGCAGCAGGGAGTAAGCGTCCTGCGGGGTCGAGGGGCACACGACGGTGAGCCCCGGCGTGTGCGCGTAGTACGCCTCGGACGAGTCGCAGTGGTGCTCGACGCCCCCGATGCCGCCGCCGGTGGGGATCCGGATCACCATCGGCATGGGCAGCGCGCCACGGGTGCGGTTGGCCATCTTCGCGACGTGGCTGACGACCTGCTCGAACGCGGGCAGCGCGAAGGCGTCGAACTGCATCTCGACGACCGGTCGCATGCCGTTCATGGCCATGCCCACTGCGGTGCCGATGATGCCCGACTCCGCGAGCGGCGTGTCGAAGCAGCGGTCCTCGCCGTAGCGCTCGGTGAGTCCGTCGGTGATCCGGAAGACCCCTCCGAGCGCGCCCACGTCCTCGCCGAAGAGGACGACGTCGGGGTCGGCCTCGATGGCGTCGGCGAGGGCGCGGTTGAGCGCCGCCGCCATCGTCATGGTCTGCACGGTCGGAACCGTCTGTTCGTCCGGGGTGGCGGCGTCCACGCGGACGCCCTCGTGCGCGATGGTCATCGGGTGCCTCCTTCGGCGGTGGATCCGGAACGCTCCAGCTCGTCGCGCAGCTGATGCCACTGCTCCTGCAGCTGCGGCGAACGGGTGCTGCGGACGAAGCGGAACAGATCCTCGGGGTCGAGCTCGGGGTCGGCGTTCAGTGCGCCGCGGAGGGCCGCCGCGATGGTCTCGGCACCCTCGGCGAGCTCCTGCTCGCGGGCCTCGTCGAGCAGGCCTCGTGCCGTGAGGTGCGCGCGCAGGCGGGTCAGCGGATCCTTCGCGACCCAGGCCTGCACCTCGGCGCGCTCACGGTAGCGGGTGTCGTCGTCGGCGTTCGTGTGCGCCTGCATCCGGTAGGTATGCGCTTCGACGAGGGTCGGGCCGCCGCCGGCACGGGCGCGGTCCACGGCCTCGCCGAGCACGGCGAGGAGGGCTGCGACGTCGTTGCCGTCCACCCGCTGGCCGGGCATGCCGTAGCCGACGGCCTTGTGCGCGAGCGAGGGGGCGGCGGTCTGCCGGCTCAGCGGCACGGAGATCGCGAACTCGTTGTTCTGCACGAAGAAGACGACCGGCACGTGGAACACGGCGGCGAAGTTCAGCGCCTCGTGGAAGTCGCCTTCGCTCGTGGATCCGTCGCCGCACATCGCGAGCACGACGGTGTCCTCGCCGCGGTGCTTCGCGGCCTGGGCGAAGCCGACCGCGTGCAGCAGCTGCGTCGCGAGGGGCGTCGTCTGCGGGGCGACCCTGTGCTCGTGCGGGTCGTAGCCGGAGTGCCAGTCGCCCTTCAGCAGCACCATGGCGTCGGCGGGGGACACACCTCGGGCGATCACCGCGACCGAGTCGCGGTAGGTCGGGAACAGCCAGTCCCGTGCCCCGAGCACGAGCGAGGCCGCGATCTGGCAGGCCTCCTGGCCGTGTGACGAGGGATAGACGGCGAGGCGCCCCTGGCGGACCAGGGCGTTCGCCTGATCGTTGATGCGGCGGCCCTCGACGAGGCCGCGGTACGCCCTGTCGAGCATCTCGTCCGCGGGCATCGGATAGCCGTCGTCGACGCGCGAGGATCCGGTCTCGTCGATGAGCCGCACCGGCTCATCGCGGGGCAGCAGATCGCGGGGATCCGTGTCGTGCGTATGGCTCATGGCAGGCATGGTGTGCTGCATCGGGTCCGCCTTCCTTGCCGAACGTGATGCCTCCAGTGTGCGTCTGAGATGTGCAGTCGTCCAACAGGGTTGGCACGAATCTGGACGATTGCAGATGCGGAACGCCAGAATGATGCAGAGTGTCAATAGATCATGAGCGGGAAGGTGCACCTATGGCGGAGCTGGATGACGTCGATCGGGCGATCCTCGATGAGTTGCGCCGCGATGCGCGCGTGTCCATGACGGCGATCGCCGAGTCCGTGCACATCTCGCGGGCGGGCGCGCATGCGCGCATCAAACGGCTGACCGACGCCGGAGTGATCACCGGGTACACCGTGCGCACGGATCCGGTGCTGCTCGGCCACCACGCCTCGGCATACGTCATGCTCGCGCTCGAGCAGCCGGCCTGGCAGGAGGTGCAGGAGCAGCTGCAGCGGATCCCCGAGATCGAGCACATGGCGCTCGTGGGCGGCGACTTCGACGTGATCCTGCTCGTGCGGGCGAGCGACGCGCGAGATCTCCGCCGGATCGTGCTCGAGGACATCCAGGCGATCTCCGCGGTCCGCTCCACGCGCACGACGCTCATCTTCGAGGACTTCGGGCAGAGCTGACCGCATCCGCGTTCCCGGGAGGCGCATCCGCACGGCAGAATGTATCCATGACGGATGCGGTGATCGAGCGCGAAGTGCTCACCTGGGACGGTTTCGGCGAGGCGACGCGGGACCTGGCTCGCCGGATCCTCGAGTCGGGTTTCGAGACCGAGGTGGTCGTCGCGATCGCACGCGGCGGGCTGCTGCCGGCCGGGGCCATCGCGTACGGCCTGGGCGCGAAGAACTGCGGCGCGATCAACGTCGAGTTCTACACCGGGATCGGCACGGTGCTGGACGCTCCCGAGGTGCTGCCGCCGGCGCTCGACATGGAGTACCTGAACGGTCGCCGCGTGCTGCTCGTCGATGACGTCGCCGATTCCGGGCGCACGCTCGCCCTGGCCGTCGAGCTGCTCAAGAGCAAGGGTGCAGCCGTGCGCTCGGTCACGATCTACACAAAGCCCACCACGATCATCCAGCCCGACTATGCGTGGAAGGACACCGATCGCTGGATCGACTTCCCCTGGTCGGCCAAGGGCACGGTCCGCGAGGAGGATCTGGGCCTGGCGCCCACGGCCTGAGTCCCCGCGCTCAGTCGTCGGCGGGCGCGATGCGCGGGGGCCAGGCCGTGGCGCCGAGCTCGCGCGAGATGTTGCGGGCCGTGTCGCGCAGCGCATGCAGCACGGCGTCCGGTGCGGGACCGTCGGCCGTGGGGTACACCACGGCGACCGCCGCGACGATGTCGCCCCGGGAGTCGGCGACGGGGGAGGCGAGCGACGACTCGCCCAGCACGGCCTCGTCGACCTCGGTCGCATAGCCGTGCTCGGCGATCGCGGGCAGCCCCGCCGCCAGGGCCGCGGGATCGGTCACCGTGTCGCCGGTCAGGCTCGGCAGCGGCTCTGCGAACACGGCCCGCTGGAATCCGAGGTCGTGCGCGAGCAGCACCTTGCCCATGGCTGAGGCGTGCGCCGGCAGCGCCGCCCCGGTCTCCAGCATCTGGGGGCTGTCGTCGGGCCGCAGCGCATGGTGGATCACCAGCACTTCGGCGAAGTGCGGTGCTCCGAGCCGCACGGCCATGCCGGTGCGACGGGCGAGCTCCTGGGTCCAGCGCATCGAACGCGCCCGCACATCCAGCGAGTCGAGGTAGACGCTGCTGAGCTTCAGCAGCGTCGGGCCCAGCATGTACCGCTGCCCCCCGCGCTCCTTGGCCACGAGGCCGTGTTCGCGCAGGGATGACACGATGCCGTGCACGGTCGACGGGGGCAGCTGCAGGGCAGTCGCGAGGTCGGTGATGCCGAGGTGGCGCGAGCCCTGCAGCAGTTCGAGCACCTTCGCGGCGCGATCGATCGCCTGGATCATCGGTGCGGCTCCCTCCTCGACGGCGGCGGCGACGACGGTACGGATCCGGATCCCTTGACAATCCGACATCCTCAACGCATATTCGACATTAACGAAAAGTATTCCGATTCTGGAGTGCTGTCGCCCGCGATGCAAGAGGCTCTCACCTCGATCGCGGCACGCCCCCGAAGGCGGGTCTGCCGAGATCCGAACCGTCGCGGAGTGCTCGTGGAACGCAATGGTGCTGGTTGAACTGCAACGAGGAGGTCGCAGGATGAAGAAGCTCATCAATGCCCCGGAGGACGTGCTCGCGGAGTCGCTGCGCGGACTCGCACTCTCGCATCCGGAGCTCGAGGTCGACCTGGCGAACCGCGTGATCCTGCGCGCGACCCGCAAAGGCGAGGGCAAGGTCGGCCTGCTGAGCGGTGGCGGATCCGGTCACGAGCCGCTGCACGGCGGATTCGTCGGCACCGGCATGCTCGACGCCGCCTGCGCGGGAGAGGTGTTCACCTCGCCCACGCCGGATCAGATGCAGGTCGCGACGAAGGCGATCGACCGCGGTGCCGGCGTGCTGCACATCGTGAAGAACTACACCGGCGACGTGATGAACTTCGAGATGGGCGCCGAGCTCGCCGCGATGGACGGCATCGAGGTGCGCTCGGTCGTGGTGGATGACGACGTCGCCGTGCAGGACTCGCTCTACACCGCGGGCCGGCGCGGCGTCGGCCTCACGGTGCTGCTCGAGAAGATCGTCGGCGCCGCAGCCGAGGAAGGGCAGGATCTCGGTGCCGTGACGGATCTCGCCACGCGCGTGAACGGCCAGGGGCGGTCCATGGGCATGGCGCTGACGAGCTGCACCGTACCGGCCGCGGGCAAGCCCACGTTCGATCTGCCCGACGACCAGATGGAGATCGGCATCGGCATCCACGGCGAGCCGGGCCGGCACCGCGTTCCGCTCGCGCCTGCCAAGGACATCGCGGCGCAGCTGGTCGAGCCGATCCTCGCCGACATGGACTTCACCGGATCCCCGGCGATCGTGATGCTGAACGGCATGGGGGCGTCGCCGCTCATCGAGCTGTACCTCATGTACGGCGAGGTGGCGGCGCTGCTGGAGAAGGCGGGTGTGACGATCGCCCGCAACCTCGTCGGCAACTACATCACCTCGCTGGACATGGCCGGCTGCTCGGTCACGCTGCTCAAGGCCGACGACGAGCTCATCCGGTTGTGGGACGCGCCCGTCGTCACCCCCGGCCTGCGCTGGGGCGCCTGAACCGCTCGAAGGAGAACATCTGCATGTCGAACACCATCCCGCTCGCCGCTCTCGTCGACTGGCTGCACCGTTTCCGTGATGCCGTCGTCGCGAAGCGCGACTGGCTCACCGAGCTCGACTCCGCGATCGGCGACGCCGACCACGGCGCGAACATGGCCCGCGGCATGACCGCGGTCGTGGAGAAGGTCGACCAGACCGTGCCCGCGACGGCGGACGAGCTGTTCAAGACCGTCGGCATGACGCTGGTGTCGACCGTGGGCGGGGCGAGCGGTCCGCTGTACGGCACGTTCTTCCTGCGCGTCGGTGCGACGCTGGGAGCGGTGACCGAGGTGGAGCCGTCAGCGCTGGCCGCGGGCCTGCGCGCAGGACTGGAAGGCATCGTCGCGCGCGGCAAGGCGGAGGCGGGGGACAAGACGCTGTTCGATGCGGTGGCTCCGGCGATCGACGCGATGGACGCGGCACTCGCCGACGGGAAGTCCGTCGGGGAGGCGACCGCGACTGCGGCCGACGCCGCCGCCGCCGGGCGCGACGCCACGATCGACCTCGTCGCGCGCAAGGGCAGGGCCAGCTATCTCGGGGAGCGCAGCGCCGGGCACATGGATCCCGGATCCGCATCGGCGACGCTGCTGTTCGAGACGCTCGCTGCGGCCGTCGCGGGCTGACGGATCCGTCTCATGCGCGCAGAGGCTCGCGGGGTACGGAGTTCGGATCGATGAGCACCACGGGGATCGTCGCCGTTTCGCACAGCCTGCGCCTGGCCGAAGCCGCCGAGGAGCTCGCCGCGCAGATGGTGCCGGGCGGGGGAGCGCCGATCGCGCTCGCCGCGGGCGCAGGCACGGACGCCGACGGCGCCCCGATCCTCGGCACGGACGCGACGCGGGTGGCGGCGGCGATCGATGAGCTCGCGGCGTCCTGCGACGGAGTCCTCGTGCTGATGGATCTCGGATCCGCGGTGATGAGCGCCGAATTCGCCCTGGAGCTGCGCGCGAGCGACGTTCCGGTGCGGCTCGTCTCGGCGCCGTTCGTGGAAGGGCTGCTCGCGGCGGCCGTGACCGCGGCGCAGGGGGCGTCGCTGGAGGAGGTCGCCGCGGAGGCGAACGGCGCGCTGATCGCGAAGTCGGCGCAGCTGTCGGACGAGCCGCAGACTCCGGTCGGGTCGGGGGGCCCTGTGCCCGATGAGAGCGTGCTCGATGAGAGCGCGCCGGCGAGCGAGCCGGTGTCTGCGGTCTCGCGGCCGGGGGAGGGGTTGCGCACGGTCGTCGTGCGCAACCCCGCGGGGGTGCATGCGCGTCCCGCCGCGATGATCGCGCAGGCCGCGGCCGGGGCGGAGCTGCGGCTGCGGCGTCTGCCCGGCGGAGATCCGGTTCCCGCCTCGAGCATGATGCGGCTGCTCGCCCTCGGTGCTCGCCCCGGCGACGAGGTGCAGTTGGAGGGGGACCCCGCCGCCGTGGAGCGCGTGGCCGCGCTGTTCGAGGACGGCTTCGGCGAGAGGGAAGGGGCGCCGGCGTCGACCGCGGCCGGGGTGCCGGCGACCCCGCCGGGGGCGCCGATGCCGCCGCCCCCGGGCTCGTCCCCGCAACCGGGATCCACCCTGCGAGGCCTCGGGGTGAGCCCGGGACGTGCGATCGCCCCGGTCGCCCAGCTCGGCGCGGCGATCGCGGAGCCCGCCACGGCCGAGGCCCTGCCCGCCGCCGACCGCGACGCCGAAGCGGAGCGGATCGCGCCCGCGGCGGCCGAGATCGCGACCGCGCTGCGGGAGCGCGCGGCCCGGGCCGACGGCGAGGTCGCGCAGATCCTCGAGGCGACGGCGCTGCTGGCCGCCGACCCCGACTTCGCCGCGGGCGCCGCGGCACGAGTGCGCGCCGACGGCGCGACCGCGGCCCGCGCCGTGTGGGACGAGGCCGTCGCGCAGGAGCAGATGCTGCGCGGCCTGGGCGGACGGATGGCCGAGCGCGCGATCGACGTGCGGAGCGTGCGCGACCGCATCGTGGCGCGGCTGACCGGGCAGGAGGTGCCGGGGATCCCGGATCGGCCGGATCCGTTCGTCCTCGTCGCCCGGGATCTCGCGCCCGCGGAGACCGCGACCCTGGGCCGCAGCTCCTGCGTCGGGCTGGTGACAGAGGAGGGCGGACCCACCTCGCACACGGCGATCCTCGCCCGCGCACTGGGCATCCCGGCGGTCGTCGGCGCGGCGGGAGCGACCGGCATCGCCGCAGGGAGCATCGTGCTCGTCGACGGCGAGGCCGGGACCGTGCGCATCGACCCGTCCGCGGACGAGCAGGCCGTCACCGCGACGCCGGTGCCGGCCTTCGACGGCGCCGGGGCGCTCGCCGACGGCACCGCGATTCCGCTGCTCGCCAACGTCGGCGGCGCGGCCGATGCGGTCGCCGCGGCCGACGCCGGCGCGCAGGGCATCGGCCTGTTCCGCACCGAGTTCTGCTTCCTCGACCGCGCCGAGGAGCCGACGGTCGCCGAGCAGGTCGACGCCTACCGCGGCGTGCTCGCACCGTTCGCGGGGCGCAAGGTCGTCGTGCGCACGCTCGACGCCGGATCCGACAAGCCGCTCCCGTTCGCGACCGCCGCCGACGAGGAGAACCCGGCCCTGGGCGTGCGCGGACTGCGCGTCGCGCGGGCGCATCCGGCGCTGCTCGCGCACCAGCTCGCGGCGATCGCGGCGGCCGGCGCAGCCGAGAGCGCGGAGCTGGAGGTGATGGCGCCGATGGTCGCGACGGTCGACGAGGCCCGCGACTTCGCCGCGGCCTGCCGGGCGGCGGGCATCGCGCGGGTGGGCATCATGATCGAGACCCCCGCCGCCGCGCTCCTGGCGGTGGAGCTGCTCGCTGTGGTCGACTTCGTGAGCCTGGGCACCAACGATCTCACCCAGTACACGATGGCGGCCGACCGGCTGTCGGCGCCGCTCGGCGCGCTGAACGACCCGTGGCAGCCGGCGGTGCTGCGGCTGATCGGCACCGTGGGCGCGGCCGGACGTGCCGTCGGCAAGCCCGTGGGCGTGTGCGGCGAGGCCGGCGGCGATCCCGCCCTCGCACCCGTGCTGGTCGGGCTGGGCGTCACGAGTCTGTCGATGACGGCGCGATCCCTGGCCCGGGTGTCTGCGCGACTGCGCACGATGACGGAGGAGGACTGCCGACGTGCGGCCGCCGCAGCGCTCGGATCCGCGACCGCCGTCGAGGCGCGCGCCGCCGCCGAAGCCGCGCTCGCTTCGAATCCTGCGGGGTGACCGTCAGTCGACCGTGAGCACGAACCCGTCGCCGCCCGCGGTCACCGTCACGTGCGTCAGGTCGGCGACGACCGCGTCCGGGGCGTGCACAGTGGATCCCGCACCGACGCCGATCACGCGCATCCCTGCCGCCTGAGCGGCCTGGATTCCGGCCTCGGAGTCCTCGAAGACGATGCAGTCCGCCGGATCCACCCCGAGCCGGGCCGCGCCGAGCAGGAAGCCCTCCGGATCCGGCTTCGATGCGCTCACGTGCTCCGCGGTCACCGGCCCCGTCGGCACCTCGAGCTCGGCGGCGCCCATGCGGGCGCGCATGAGCCGGTCGTCGGCCGAGGTGACGATCGCGTGCGGGAAGGGGGCGAGGGCGGTCAGCAACGCGGCGGCGCCCGGCACCTCGATGACGCCGTCCACGTCGCCGCTTTCGCGCTCGAGCATGACCTGGTTCTCGGCGAGGTTCTCCTCGTGCGGACGGTCCGGCAGCATGATCGCCATGCTCTGGTGTCCCTGGCGTCCGTGCACCACGCTGAGCACGAAGTCGGGGTCGAGTCCGTGCGGCTCCGCCCAGGCCAACCACAGCCGCTCCACGACCGCCGTCGAGTCGACGAGTGTGCCGTCCATGTCGAGAAGGGCGGCGCGGGCGTGGAAGGTCTGGGTCATGCTCTCAGGTTAGCGGCGGGCTCCGCGCCGGCGTCCCGCGAGCGCCTGCTCCTCCGGGCGGTGAGCATGGGGCCGGCCCGCCGCGAGCACGGGCTCGCCCGGCCATAGGGTGGACGTGACGAGGGAGGGCGGCGCGATGCGAGCCGAGTGGGACCGACTGATCAGGTCGATACGTGACGCGCGCGCCTCGGCGACGCTGCGCCAGATCCGAGAGACGGACGCACTGCTGACGGGCGCGATCGCCTTCGTGCTGGGCTTCCTCGTGGCGATCGCGATCTTCTGGAACCGAACCCTGTCGATCACCGGCCCCTGGTCCGTCGGCGCGGTCGCCGCGATCGGAGGCGCGGCCGTGGCCGTGCTGAGCTTCTCGGCCGGCCGCATCGGGCTGCGCCTGGAAGCGGTCGAGGTACCGGAGAAGCAGGATCCGAACGCCGCGAACGACGGCTTCGCGATCCCGGGGCAGAAGCTGCGATGGTACGAGCTCGTCGCGATATCCCTCGCCCATGGTGCGGTGGCGCTGCTCGCGTTGTTCGGACTCGCCGCACTGCTCGAGGCGAGCTTCCGCGATGCTCCGGTCTTCCCGTTCCCCGGTGCTGTTCTCGTCGCGGTCGCGCTCGCCCTCACCGCCTATGTCTGCTACCTCAGCGCGATCGCGCTCAGCCCCACCTCGATCTCGCTGATCCTGGCGATCTTCCTCGTGATCGGCGCCCTCACCGCCATGCTCGAGGCGACGGATCCGCACTGGTGGCGCGACAACCTCTCCGCGCTGGGCATGTCGAGCAACGCCTCCTCGCCCGCGTTCAACAGCACCCTCATCGTCGCCGGCGTGATGGTCACCACGATCGCGCGCTACGCCACGGCGGCGCTGCCCGTGTCGGAGCCGAGGGACGAGCGCGGGCGTACGATCGTGCGCGTCGCCCTGATCCTGATCGGGCTCTTCCTCGCTTGCGTGGGGATCTTCCCCGTGGATCGATTCTTCCTGCTGCACAACACGGTCGCGACGGGCATGGCGGTGTGCTTCGCGGCGGTCGTGATCGCGCTGCCCTGGCTGCTGCGCCGGATCTCGCGGGTGTTCGTGGTGCTGGGCTGGGTGTTCGTGCTGGTGATCGCGCTGCTCGGAGTGTTCTTCGCGACCGGCTACTACAACCTCACCGCGGTCGAGCTCGTCGCCGCCGTGCTGATCTTCAGCTGGATCATCGTGTTCCTGCGCACCGCGGGCGCCGACCACGGGCCGTGGGACGCCGAGCGCGTCGTCCGTGCGGAGAGCGCCGCCCGACGCTGACCGGGACGGATCCTTCGCAGCTGGACGAGCGCCGTGCACTGCATGACAAGTCGCGGCGAGCCACCCCGTCGACAATGGGAGCATCGACCGTCGTCCGCACACTCGAAGGAGAGACCGATGACCGACACGTCCGCTGTGTCCGCGCTGCTCGACCGCATCCAGGCGCCCGAGGGGGCCGGCCGCGACATCCCCGATGCCGCCACACGCGAGATCATCGGCCGCGCTCCGGTGCAGACCGTCGCCGACCTGGATGACGCCATCGCGCGCGCCAAGGCCGCGCAGCCCGCCTGGGAGGCGCTCGGCCACGCGAAGCGGAGCGAACTGCTGCTCGCGGCGGCGGACGCGCTCGACGCGAACGCGGAGGCGCTCGCGCAGCTGCTCTCCCGCGAGCAGGGCAAGCCGCTGAACGGCCCGAACGCCCGGTTCGAGCTGGGCGCGTGCTCGGCGTGGCTGCGCACGAACGCGACCACCGTGCTGGAGCCGGAGGTGCTCGTGGACGACAAGAACCTGCATGCCGAGCTCGTCTACAAGCCCGCCGGCGTGGTCGGTGCGATCGGCCCCTGGAACTGGCCGCTCATGATCACCATCTGGCAGATCGGCCCGTCGCTGCGGATGGGGAACACGGTGGTCGCCAAGCCCAGCGAGTACACCCCGCTGAGCGTGCTCGCGATGCTGTCGGTCCTGAACGAGGTGCTGCCGGCCGACGTGCTCATCGGCATCTCCGGAGACCGCGAGGTCGGCGCACGCATCGCGGCGCACCCCGACATCGACAAGATCATGTTCACCGGATCCACGGCCACCGGCCGCAAGATCATCGAGAGCTCCGCCGGCAACCTCGCGCGGCTCACGCTCGAGCTCGGCGGCAACGACGCGGGCATCGTGCTGCCCGGCACGGATCCGGCCGCCATCGCCGAGGACCTGTTCTGGGGTGCGTTCATCAACACCGGCCAGACCTGCGCGGCCATGAAGCGCCTCTACGTGCACGACTCGCTGTACGACCAGGTCGTCGACGCGCTTGCGGGTATCGCAGCGTCCGTGCCGATCGGCAACGGACTGGACGAGAACAACGTGCTCGGCCCGCTGCAGAACAAGCAGCAGTTCGACATCGTGTCGCGTCTCGTCGAGGACGCGAAGGCGCGGGGCGCTCGCATCGTGACCGGCGGCGAGGCGGCCCCCGAGCTGGGCGAGCTGTTCTACCGGCCGACGATCGTGGCCGACATTCCGAACGACGCGGCACTCGTGCAGGAGGAGCAGTTCGGACCGGCGCTGCCGATCATCCGCTACTCCGATGTGGATGAGGCGTTCGCCTTCGCCAACGCCGTGGACGTGGGCCTCGGGGCCTCCGTGTGGTCGAGCGACCCGGAGGCGGCCCGCGAGGCGGCGACCCGCATGCAGTCGGGCACCGTGTGGATCAACTCGCACGGCGGGCTGCACCCGATGGTGCCGTTCGGAGGCGTGAAGAGCTCGGGCTACGGTCTCGAGTTCGGCGTGGCGGGTCTCAAGTCCGTCGCCGTGCCCCAGGTCGTCTCCGGACCCGGCCGGAAGGCCTGAGCCATGGCCCGCTCCGCGATCGTCGTCGGAGCCGGCACCTCGGGCAGCATCGTCACCCGCCGTCTCGTGGACGCCGGGTACGACGTGACGCTCATCGAGGCCGGCGGCTACGACACCAACCCCGCGATCCATGATCCGTCCCGCGCGGGCGAGCTCTGGCACGCGGCCGAGGACTGGGACTACTTCACCGTCCCGCAGGAGCACGCGGCCGGGCGTCGGCTGCACCTGCCCCGCGGCAAGGTCACCGGGGGATCCCATGCGCTGAACGCGATGATCTGGGTGCGCTGCGCGGCCGCCGACTTCGACGGCTGGGAGCATGCCGGTGCAACAGGCTGGGGCTGGGCGGACGTGCTGCCCGTCTACGAGGCGATCGAGAACGACCTGCTGCCCGTCACCGACGACTACCCGCTCGTGCCGATCCAGCAGTCGATCATCGACGCCGCGGTGCAGGAGGGGCTGGAGCACAACCCCGACTACAACGGCGGCACCCTCGACGGCGTCTCGCAGGAGCAGGTCACGATGCGGGACGGCCGGCGCGTCAACACGTGGATGGCGTACGTGCGCCCGATCGAGGACGCTCCCAGCCTGCGCATCGTCACGAACGCCGAGGTGCACTCGGTCATCGTCGAGGACGGCGTGGCGGTGGGCGTGCGCCTGAGCGACGGATCCGCACCCCGTGCCGACGAAGTCATCCTCGCCGCCGGCGCGCTCGGCAGCCCCGCGATCCTGCTGCGCAGCGGCATCGGCCCGCGCGCAGACCTCGAGGCGCTCGGGATCGACGTGGTCCGCGATGCGCCCGCGGTAGGCGCGAACCTGCACGACCATCTGCTGTCCCCGGTGATCTTCACGACGGCGCGGCCGGTCGGCGCCCCGGAGCCCGGCGTCTCCGTCACGCAGACACACCTGTTCTGGCGCTCGCGCGACGACCTCGCAGAGCCCGACACCCAGCCCATTCACTTCTCGGTGCCGATGTGGGGCGAGCTCGAGCCTCGTCCCGGCGCGCACGGACCCGGCGACGGCTTCTCGCTCCTGGCGGGGCTCGTCACCCCGCACAGTCGCGGTTCGCTGCGCCTGTCGGGTCCCGGCGTCGAGGATCCGCTCCTCATCGACCTCGCCGCACTGCAGGACGACCGCGACGTCGCCGCGCTCGCCGCCTCGGTGCGCCAGAGCCGCCGGATCGGCGCCCGTCCGGCGCTCGCAGGGGAGTGGGGCGCGACCGAGGCCTACCCCGGACCCGAAGTGTCGGACGCCGACATCGAGGATTGGGTGCGCCGCACCGCGATCACCTATCACCACCAGGTCGGCACGTGCCGAATGGGGTCGGATCCGGATGCCGTCGTCGACCCGCGCCTGCGCGTGAACGGGATCGCGGGACTCCGGGTGATCGACGCCTCCGTCATGCCGACGATCACGACGGGCAACACGAACGCGCCCGCTGCCGTGATCGGCGAGCGTGGCGCGCAGTTCGTGATCGAGGACGCGCGCTAGGACGGACTCAGGACGCCTCGAGGAGGTTCGCGCTGTAGGGGACGCGCAGCGTCTGGGCGAACCGGTCGAAGAGCGCAGGGTCGCCGTCGAGCACGACGACGCCGGTGGCGAGCGCGTCCTGCGGGCTGAGCGCGCCTGCGAGCAGGTCGCGGATCCCCGGCCCTGCGGTGATCTCGAGGTCTGCGTCTTCGAGAAGCCCGGGGTCGGCGGTGATGGCGCCGCCCCGCATCACCACGTGCACCTCGATCTCGCCGACCCGCACGTTGTAGACCGTGTCCCAGTCGGCCGGCACCTCGCCGTCGCCCGCCGCCACCCGGAGTGCCGCTGTGATCGAGGAGGTCGTGACGATCTCTCCCTCCCGTGGCGCACGCATGCCGCCTGCCCCCCAGCGGGAGAGGGCGTCCAGAGCCGGCCCGAGCTCCTCGCCGCGCGCGGTGAGCCGGTAGACGACAGAGCGCTCGGTGCCGCGGGGAGCGGTCCGCGCGACGATCCCCTCGTCCTCGAGCTCCTTCAGCCGCGTCGCCAGCGTGTTCGTGGGAATGCCGGGGAGCCCCGCGACGAGTTCCGAGTAGCGCCGCGGTCCCACGCTCAGATCGCGCAGGATCAGCAGGGTCCAGCGCTGTCCGACGATCTCCGCCGCGCGAGCGAGACCGCAGAACTGGCCGTAGTGCTGGTTCGTCATGAAATTCATGGTAGCACTTGACTGCATTATTTGCAGTGTGCTTTATTTTTTGCAGTAACCCGGATTCGGGCACATCGCGAGAAGGAGAAGGACATGACCGCCACCATCGCCCCGGCCGAGATCGATGCCTCGCCCGAAACGGACGCCGGAGTCGCCGCGCGCAACCGCACCGCGCTGAGGCTGCTGCTCGCCGCGGTCTTCGTCGTCTTCCTGAACGAGACGATGATGGCCGTCGCACTGCCGCGGATCCAGGAGTCGCTGCACATCGACGCGACCCGCGGGCAGTGGCTGACCACGGCCTTCGCGCTCACCATGGCGGTCGTCATCCCCACCACCGGCTGGCTGATGCAGCGGCTGCGCACCCGCACCGTCTTCACCGTCGCGATGTCGAGCTTCGTCGTGGGCACGGTCATCGCTGCGCTGTCCCCGGTCTTCGAGATGCTCGTGGTGGGCCGCGTCGTACAGGCCATGGGCACCGCCGTGATGATGCCGCTCATGATGACGACCGTGATGACGGTCGTTCCCGCCGAGGAGCGAGGCAGGGTCATGGGGCGCGTATCGATCGTCATGTCCGTGGCGCCGGCGGTCGGCCCCATCGTCTCGGGGGCGCTGATCCAGGTGCTGCCCTGGCAGGGACTCTTCTGGGTGATGCTGCCCATCGCGCTCACGATGCTCGCCATCGGGATCCGCCGCATCCCGAACGTCTCGGAGACGCGTGCCGTTCCGCTGGACGCACTGTCGGTGGTCCTCGCCGCGCTGGCGTTCTCCGCGCTCGTGTTCGGTCTCAGCCAGATCGGCGCGACCGCTGTCGGGCAGGCCGCGGTGCAGCCCTGGATCCCGATCGTCCTGGGTCTGGCCGGGCTCGGGCTCTTCGTCTGGCGCCAGCTCGTGCTGCAGCGCACCGACTCGGCGCTGCTCGATCTGCGCACGTTCCTCTCGCGGGACTTCGCCGTCGCCGTCGCCATGATGACCGCCGGCATGGTGTCGCTGTTCGGCGCCTTCATCGTGCTGCCGCAGTTCGCGCGCTACACGCTGGGCCTGGACCCGCTGTGGGTCGGCGCGATCCTGCTCCCCGGCGGCCTGCTCATGGGGCTCGCCGGACCCACGGTCGGGCGGCTGTACGACCGCTTCGGTCCGCGCCCGCTGGTCATCCCGGGATCCATCGGTCTCGCGGCGGCACTGTGGACCCTCGCGTTCGGACTGGGCGAGCACTCCTCCTGGGTGGTGCTGCTGGGGGCGCACATCGTGCTGATGCTGTCGCTCGCCTTCCTCTTCACGCCGGCGTTCAGTGCCTCGCTCGGATCGCTGGCCCCGCAGCTGTACTCGCACGGCAGCGCGACGATCGCGACGCTGCAGCAGGTTGCCGGTGCCGCGGGCACGGCGATCTTCGTCGCCCTGTACGCGACAGGGGTGACCGCGACCGGGTCCGCGGATCCGGATCTTCCCTCGCCGGCAGCCGCAGCGGCGGGCTCGCACCTCGCCTTCCTCGCGGGCGCGATCCTGTCGCTCGTCGTCATCGCCCTCGCCCTGTGGGTGCGTCGTCCGGCGGACGCGGCAGCGGAGGCAGAGGCGGCGGCCTGATCCGCCGACGCCCGCTCTGCGCATCCAGGCCCCCTCGCAGGAACCGTTCCTGCGAGGGGGCCTGGGCGCTGCGAGGGGGCCTCGGCGGAAGGGTCGGGCCGGCTCAGTCGTCCAGCAGCGCCGAGGCGAACATCGGGCGGGCGGCGTCTGCGCTCGGCGGGTGGAACAGTCCCGCCGTCGCATCGCGGTACAGACGGCTCAGCTCGTGGCCGTTGTCGAAGCCGGATCCGCCGGTGCACATGAGGGCGGCCTCGGCGGCACGACGCGCGGCCGTCGAGGCGTTCAGCCGGGCGCTCACGAGCAGCAGCGGCCACCGGGTGCCGTGATCGATGAGCTCGTCGAAGTCGCGGCAGTATGCCTCGAGCTGCGCCGGCACCGCCAGGTAGTCGAGGTGCGCATCGCCGAGCCTGGTGCGCGACTCGGGCACTTCGGCGTAGGTCGCTCCGGCCTTCGCGGAGCGGCGCTTCTTCAAGCCCTCCGCCCCCAGGTCGAGCGCGCGGCGGGCGACGCCGGCGTAGACGGATCCGATCAGCAGCTGGAAGTTGCTCGTGATCGCGAAGGTGAGCAGATCCGGCACCCGCCCCACGGTGATGCGGCGGTTCACCCGCTCCGGCGCCATGCGCACATCGGTCAGGATCGTCGCCCGGCTCTGCGAGGCGCGCATGCCCATCACGTCCCACTGCTCGGACACGGTGATGCCCTCCGTGCCGCGCTCGAGGAACCCGTAGACGAGCATCGGGTTCTCCGGATCCGTGTCGTCGCGCCCGTGCGTGATCAGCCGGGTCCAGACCGGGGAGAGCGACGTGAAGATCTTGACGCCGCTGAGCAGGTAGCCGCCGTCGGCCTGCGGGACGGCCGCGGTCTTCGAGTCCTGCATGACCCAGTCGTTCGAGGGCTCGCTGATCCCGAAGGCGAAGATCTCGCCGGCCATCGACTCGGTGAACACGTCGTCGAGCGAGTGGTCGCCGCGGTCGGCCAAGGCCTTCGCGACACCCGTGCACATCAGGTGCATGTTCACGGCCAGCGCGGTCGCCGGCGCTGCCGTCGCCAGGCGCTGCTGCAGATGCGAGACCTCGTCGAGGCTCAGCCCGGGACCGCCGTGCGCCTCGGGCACGAACAGCAGCAGGTACCCGCGCTCGGTGAGCTCGGCGAGATCCTCATCGAAGAACCGGTTCTCCCGGTCGTACCCGCGCGCGCGCTCCCGGAACCGCTCGAGCAGCTCCTCCGGCAGATAGCGCTCGGCGAGCTCGGCGTGGCGGGTGAGACGGTCGGTCATCGTGCCTCCTGTGCGTGGTCGGAGAGGTCAGGGGACTCGAGTACGAGGGCACCGTTGTGGCCGCCGAACCCGAAAGAGGGGGAGAGGACGCGGCGGATCGGCCCGGCATCGCGCGCCGTGCCGCGCACGATGTCCCATTCCGGGAACTCGGGGTCGTCAAGGTTGATCGTGGGCGGGATCAGGCCGGTGCGCAGAGTCTGGATCGCGAGGATGGCCTCGATGGCCCCGGACGCGCCGAGCAGGTGTCCCGTGCTCGACTTCGTCGCGGTGATCGGGATCTGCCGTGCGCGTGCGCCGAACACGGCCTCGAGCGCTGCGAGCTCGGCCGCGTCGCCGGCCGCCGTTCCTGTGCCGTGCGCGTTGACGTGGTCTATGCCGTCCGCGGCATGCGGATCCAGGCCGGCATCGGCGAGCGCTGCGGCGACGGCCTGCGCGGCGCCGAGCCCTTGCGGATGCGGGGCCGTGGGGTGGTGCGCATCGCTGGACTCGCCGAACCCGGCCAGCACGGCGAGCGGTGCGGCTCCACGGGCCTTCGCGACACCCTCGGCTTCGAGCAGCAGGGCTGCGCTGCCCTGGGCCATCACGAAGCCACGGCGTCCACGGCCGAACGGACGGCTGGCCGCGGTCGGATCCGACTCGTATCCGCTGGCGAGCGCGCGCAGGTTGGCGTTCGCGGCGAGGTTGACCGGGTTCAGGCAGTCCTCCATGCCCACGACGAGCACGGCGTCGGCATACCCGTGCCGGATGCGGCGCAGCCCGTCGCCGAGCGCGATCGCGCTGGACGCGCACGTCGCCGTGACCCCGTGCGCGGTGCCGCGGGCGCCGTACCGCTCGCTGAGCAGTGCCGCCGCGGCGTCCGGAGCGCCGTGCACGACCACGCTCAGCGGCACGCCGCGCGGACCGCGGGCGTCGAGGGCGCGGGTGGCGGCCTGCATCGCGTCGACCGGGCCGGAGCCGGTCGCGGCGAGGACGGCGGTGCGGGTCGGATCCCAGGGCAGCGCTGCTCCGGCGCGCAGCGCGGCGGGAGCGATGCCGGCGTCGGCCAGGGCTTGATCCGCGGCGGCGAGCGCCCAGAGCTGCAGCGGGCTGAGGCGGCGGCTGAGCGGCGGATCCACGATCCCCGTCGCGTCGAAGCCTTGGATCCTGCCGCCGATCCGCACGGCCAGATCCCGGAACTCCGGTTCGTCGAGGGCGGTGATGGCGCTGCGGCCTGCGACGACCGCGTCCCAGAGCGCGGGGACGTCGAGGCCGCTCGGCGTGATCGCGCCGAGCCCGGTGACGGCGACGCGCCGCTCCGCCCGGCTCACAGCCGGATCCCCTCGCCCTGCTCGATGAGCGCGGAGGTGGCCGACCGTCGGATCTTGCCGCCGGCCGTGCGCGGGATCCGCTCGAGCAGGTACCAGCGCCGGGGCACGAACTGCGGCGCCAGCCGCTCCCGCGCCCACGCCTGGAGGGAGGCCTTGGCGATCTGCGCGGGCGAGGTCCCTTCGACCGCGAGCGCGACGACGCTGCCGAGCCGCGGATCCGGCAGCGCCACGGCGCACACCGCGCCGAGCCCGGGCATCGCGTCGAACGCGCGCTCCACCTCGGGCAGCGAGACCTTGTGGCCCCCGGTCGCGACGATGTCGCCGGCACGCCCGGCCAGTTGGAGCCGGCCACCGACGCTGCGTCCCATGTCGTGCACGGTCGCCCAGCCGTCGGGTCTCCGCAGCACGGCGTCGGTCGTCGCCGCGAGATAGCCGTCGGAGCAGGCGGCGGCGTGGATCCACAGCGTGCCGAGCTCGCCGTCGGGCACGACGTTGCCCTCGTCGTCGCGGATCTCGGCGCCGATGCCGTCGTAGACGTCGAGCAGGGTGCCGTCGCCGCCACGACTGTCCCCGATGAATCCGATCTCCGCGGCGCCGTAGTAGCTGATCAGGCGCACGTGCGGCAGTGCCGCGGCGAGGCCGTCGCGCAGCGCCGTAGGCAGGTTCGCGCCGCCGGTGACGACGAGTTCCAGTCCGGCGAAGGCGTGCGGGTCCCGCCGGGCGGCGTCGATGAGCACCTGCACCACCGCCGGGACGGCGACGATCCGCGTGATCCCCTCGGCCGCGACGCGCTGCGCCAGGTGGGTGGCGTCGAAGGCATCGGCGAGGTGCGCGCCGCCGCCGGTGGCGAGGCATTCGATGAGCGCGTACAGCGTGAGGCTGTACGACAGCGGCCCCGGAGCCAGGGTCTGCACGCCGGGACGGGGTTCGAGGTGCGCGCTCGAGACAGCGACGTTCTCGCGGTACTGCCGTCGCGTCTTCAGGAACGCCTTCGGATCGCTCGTGGTGCCGGAGGAGAACAGCAGCAGGAACGCCTCGTCGGCGTCGCGCACCGTGGGCGGATCCGCGAGAGTCGTCGTCGCCTCCCGCACGCGGAACTCCGCAAGGGAGAGCACGGTGCCGGTCCATCCGGCGGCGCGGAGTGCGGGTGCGAGTGCGGGGTCGTCGCCGATGACGAGTCCGATCCCCGCCGCGACGACGACGTGCACCCGGTGGGTGAGCGGCCACTGCGGATCGATGGTGGCGGACACGGCGCGGTAGCCGGCGAGGCCGGCGACGATCCGTGCGGCGTGGAAGGCGCTGGCGATGCTGACCGCGGTGATCGGGATCCCGCGGGTCTCCGGCGCAGGCGGCGGGGGAGCGTCCTGCGCGCGATGTGCGGCGTCGACGACGGCGAACACGCGACGGGAATCCTCGACGAGCCCGGCGTAGTCCCGTGCGCCGTCGGGGCCGACGATGGCCGGCTGAGCGGGATCGCGCGCGGCGGTGGAGAGCACGGTCCTGGTGATCGGCATGCCCCGCCCTTCCCGTGACGCGTGCGCGCCGGGCCCGGCCCGGCTTCGCCGATCCAGTCTATGACCGGCTGCGGCCGACGGCGCCTGCGTGCGGGTCAGGTCTCGGATGCCCCGTCGTGCAGCAGGGCGACCGCGGACGCCAGGGTGTCGCCGTCGGGAATCCTGCCTTCGGGGCTCAGCAGCCAGAGGATGCCGAGGCCCTGGGACAGCACGAACTCCAGCTGGGCCAGGGCGAGCGCCTGCCGGGGTGTCAGATCGGGATATGCGGCGGCGAGGCCCTCCGCGACGCCGCGGTAGCCCTCTTCGACGGCGGCCTGCATGCGCGTCAGCGCCGCCGGGTCGCGCATCATGCGCACCGCGTTCTCCATGCTGGCCAGCAGGGTCTCCCGGTTCGCGGTGAACACGTCGGGCATGCCGTTCCACAGCGCGGCGAATCCGGCAAGGCGGGGGAGATCCTTCGCCTCCTGGATCGCGGCCTCCATGCCGTCGCCGATCCCGGTGCCCAGAGTCTCCAGGAGCGCTTCGGTGACGAGCTGGTCCTTCGAGCCGAAGTGATAGCCGATCGCCGCGAGGCTCACTCCGGCCTCGGTGGCGATGTCGCGGGCGGTGGCGTTCGCGACGCCGCGTTCGACGATGACGCGGCGGGCGCCGGCGAGCAGATCCTCACGGTTTCCCATGTCGGCCATCCTATCGGCGTCTTAGACGCTTGTACTAGACAGACGTCCGAGAAGCGTGTAGACATTCGTCTTAGACGTTTGTCTGATTCTTACGACCTGAGGAGAATGTCATGTCCGCACCCCACGTCCTCATCTCCGGCGCCGGCATCGCCGGGATCGCCACGGCGCTGCAGCTCGTCCGCGCCGGGGTCCGCACGACTGTTGTCGAACGGACGCCCGGGGCCCGCCCGGGGGGCCAGGCCGTCGACCTGCGCGGGGCGAGCCGCGAGGCGGCGGAGCGCATGGGACTGATGCCGAGGATCCGCGCGCACCAGCTGCACGAGAAGGGGATGCTGTACGTCGACGGACGTGGCCGCTCGTACGGGCGCATGCCGGTCGAGCTGTTCGACGGGCGCGGCGCGGTGGCCGATGTGGAGATCGCCCGCGGGGATCTGAACCAGGTGCTCCTGGAGGCGCTCGCCGAGGCTGCGCAGCGGATGCCGGGGCTGCTGTCGCTGCGATACGGCGACCGCATCGAGGCGCTCGCCCAGGATGCATCAGGCGTCGAGGTCCGCTTCGCGTCGGGTGCCTCCGAGCGCTTCGACGTCGTGCTCGGCGCCGACGGGGTGCACTCGGCGACGCGGCGCTTGGCGTTCGGGTCGGAGGAGCAGTTCGCCACACGCCTCGGCGGCTACGCGGCGTTCTTCACGATGCCGACCCCCGCCGGCATCGAGGACGGGTGGTTCTCGATGCGGATCGTGCCGGGCGCCATGCTGGGGATCCGCCCGGACCGGGATCCGGCGACGTCGAAGGCGATGCTCACACTGCGCGTGGATCACGACCCGGCATTGCGCGGCGACCGCGCGGCGCAGGAGGAGCTCATCCGCCGGGTTCTCACCGGCGCGGGCTGGCAGGCGTCGTCCGTGCTCGCCGCGATGGGCGCGGCGGAGGACTTCTACTTCGACGAGCTGGCGCGCGTGGACGTGCCCGAGATCGCCGACGGTCGCGTGGCTCTCGTGGGCGACGCCGGGTACTGCGGATCCCCGCTCAGCGGGATGGGAACGGCGATGGCGCTCGTCGGGGCGTACGTGCTCGCGGGCGAGCTGAGCGACGCGAGCGCGGAGGAGATGCCGGCCGCGCTCGCACGCTACGCGCGACGGATCGAGCCGTTCATCGCCGACGGCAAGAAGATCCCGTTCGGCAGCCTCGAGCGCGCCGTCCCCACGTCGCGCGCGGGCACCGCGCTGGGCCGTCTCATGACCCGCGTGATGCTGTCCAGGCCGCTGCACCCGCTGATGAAGCGCGCGTTCGCGCAGAACGCGACCGACGAACTGCCGCTGCCGGATGTCTCGTCGGATGCCGTCCTCACCGCCGGACGAGTCGCCGCTCCCGACATCGGGTGAGGCGCCGGAGCCTTGATCACTCTTGCCATGCAAGCTAGCTTGTGATGCATGACAGGTGATGTCGGGGCGCAGATGCGCAAGGGCGTGGTCGAGTACTGCGTACTCGGCCTGCTCGCGCGCGGCCCGATGTACGGCTGGGAGCTCGCGGAGCGGCTCTCGGCCGAGGGGCTCATCGCGAGCATCGGCACGCTCTACCCGCTGCTGTCGAGGCTGCGCCAGAGCGGCTGGGTGCGCACGTTCGAGCGCCCGTCGGAGTCCGGCCCGGTGCGCCGCTACTACGAGCTCACCGAGGGCGGGGTGCGGCAACTGGCGCAGTTCCGCACATCGTGGACGCCGTTCGCGCGCAGCGTGGCGGGTCTGATCGCAGAGGCCCCGCCGACGGCGCGGGCGAGCGCAGAGGGGGAAGCATGACCGAAGCCGAGGCGCAGAGCCTGCGCGACGACTACCTGGGACGGCTCGACGTCGCCATCGCGGATCTGCCGTGGCGGATCGCGAACGAACTGCGCAGCGGCATCGAGGAGGAGCTCGACGGGCTCGATGTTGCGGAGCTGCAGTCGCGGATCGTGCAGCTCGGAGATCCGGTGCGGATCGCCGCGGCCGCGAAGGAGGAAACCGGATCCGCGCCGCCCGCGCCTGTGGTCGTCGTAGCTCCGGCGCCTGTCCCGCCGGCGAAGCCGGCCATGGTCGACACGAAGTGGTTCGCGATCGTCGGCGCACTCGTGCTCGGAATCGGCAGCTTCCTGTTCCCGATCGGCGGATGGGTCATCGGGGTGGCCCTGGTCACATCGAGCAGGTTCTGGCGGAGAGGGGAGAAGGCGGTGGCGATCCTGCTGCCGTTCGCAGGGTGGGGGCTGCTCTACGCGGCCGCGCTGGTGTCGAAGCTGATCTGGGTGGAAGCGCCCGCTGACGGAGGAGCCAGCAACCCGCTGTTGCCCACCGCCTATGATCTGGCGCACTCCTCATTGATCGCGGCGATCTTCTTCGTCCCCGTCGGCGCAGCATGGTTGCTCTGGCGCCTGCGCGGACGCGAGACCCCGCGTCGCTGAGGAATGCCGCGGATCCGGATCCGCTGTGAACGGCGCGGAGCAGGATCGCGGCGGCATGAGAAACCACTTTCGGCATGAGACCGCACGTCTGGGCGCAGGTCTCATGCCGAAAATGGTTTCTCACGGGGCGGGCCGTGACGCCAGGCCGTGCCCGCGCGCTCAGCCCGCCGTGTACACCTCGCGCCCCGCGAACCACGTCGACAGCACGCGCGCGTCGATGATGGCGTCGGCGGGGCCCGCGACCGCATCGCGGTCCAGCACCACGAAGTCCGCGGACTTGCCGACCTCGAGGGATCCGGTCTCGGATCCGAGGCCCATCGCGACAGCAGCGTTGCGGGTGAACACCTGCAGCGCCTCCACGGCGGTGATCGCCTGCTCGGGCCAGAGCGTTCCGGGGGCGCGGCGCAGCGGATCCGCGCGGGTGACCAGCCCCTGGATGCCTTCGAGCGGGTTCGGCGACTCGCTGACCGGCCAGTCGGATCCGCCGGCGACGAGAGCACCGGCATCGATGAGGGCCCGGTTCGGCTGCGAGTGCTCGGCACGCTCGCCGAGCACCTCGGTGAGCATCTGCGGGATGACACCGGGGAACCAGATGAACGGCGAGATGTCCGCCACGACGTCGAGCGCGGCGAGCCGCGGGATGTCGTCGTCGGCGAGGAACTGTCCGTGCGCGATCTGGATCGGCGTCGTGAAGCCCTCGGTGCGCAGCCGCTCCGCGACGTCGAGCACGAGGCGGGCGGATCCGTCGCCGGTGCAGTGCACCTTGGCGCCGAGGCCGCGTTCAGCGACCTGCCGCAGCCAGCCGTACAACTCGTCGAAGGTCATCGTGGTCTCGCCATGGAAGTGCGCCCCGTGCGCGGCATCGGGGACGTACGGCTCCAGGAACGAGGCGGTGCGCGCCGGGGGCACTCCGTCGAGGAAGATCTTCACGAAGTCGGGGCGGTGGTGCGCGGTGCGGAACTCCTCGCCGCGCTCGATGAGGGCGGATCCGACCGGGTCGAAGCCGAAGATCTCGTCGTTGACGAGCAGGGAGGACACGACCCAGGCGTCGAGCTCGCCATCCGTGTCGAGAGCCTGGAGCGCGCCGAGGATGTCGATGGAGACGCCCGCATCCTGGAAAGCGGTGATGCCGTAGCTGTTCGCGAGATGCACGCCGTGGGCCGACGCCGCGCGGTGCTGCGCGGCGCTCAGACCGCCGGATCGGTCGTACGCCTCCTGCACGGGGATCCCGGCGGCTTCGAGCAGCACGCCCGTCGGGGTGCCGTCCTCGGGGTCGAGGATCGTGACGCCGCCGGCCGGGATCGACCCTGGCGCGATGCCGGCGAGCTCGAGGGCGCGCGAGTTCGCCCAGCGATTGTGGCGGGAGTCCTCCGCGATGACCACCGGGCGCCCGCCTGCGGCCTCGTCCAGCCGCAGCCGCACGGCCGTGCTCTGCAGCGACGGGAGCATGGTCGACGCGACCACGCCGCCGATGATCCATGCGTCGTCCGGCAGCGTCGCCGCCTTCTCCCGCACCCGGTCGAGGATCTCGTCCAGAGTGAGTGAGGGCGACAGGGTGAGCTCGAAGAGTTCGGTGCGCCCGGCCAGAGCGTGGTGATTGTGCACGTCCGCGAAGCCGGGGTAGACGGCGGCCCCGCCGAGCTCGAGCACCCGTGTGGCGGGTCCGCGCAGCGCGTCGACCTCGGCGCGCGTGCCGATCGCGGCGATGCGGCCGTCGCGCACGGCGAACGCCTGAGCGTCAGGCCGAGCGGGATCCACGGTGCGGATGACGTCGGCGACGACGATGAGCTCGGCGGGGGCGGTCGTCATGTCAGGCCGTCGCCTTCTCGCCGGCGCCCTGCGCGCCGAAGTTCGCCGGCTCGAGCTCGGGCGCGTGGTGCGTCACCGAGATGAGGCGGCCCCAGGCGCCGAACGTGAAGTGCGTGGGCACCTCACCGGTCTCGTCCAGACCGAACAGCACGCCGTGCGAGCGGATCTTGTTGATGTCGCGGTGGTCGGCGACGGTGATCGACGCGCACGGGATGACCTTCTCGCGCCAGGCGAACATGTAGATGCCGGGCCGGATCTCCCACACGCTGTTCTCATCGGTGTCGGCGAGCCCGCGCTCGGGGCCGGCGAGGCACTGCCAGGTGTACCAGCGCTCGGAGAGGTACACGTGCTCGTAGGCGTGGACCTCGCTGTACACCCACTCGACACGGCGGCCGATGAGGGCCGTCGTCGGCTGCGGCTCGACGCCCGTGGCCTCGATGCCGTCGATCGTCGCGGTGCCGAAGTGGTGCTGGACGCGCGTGCGGCCCTGCTCGGCCTGAGGCAGGATCTCGCTGATGATCGAGAGCACGCGTCCGGCGCGCAGGTCGATCACGAGGGAGACCGCCTCGTTCGGCAGGTAGCGGTGGTGGAACTGCACGTAGAACAGGTCGTCGTCGACCTCGATGGCCTCATAGGCGTCGGTGTCGGTGGCGGGAGCCGTCGGGTCGCCCTCACCCGGCGAGTAGGTCCAGGTGACCTCGTCGTCGGCGAAGCGATGCGCGATGCGGGTGCCGTTGGGGGCGGTGACGTTGATCTCGCGCCCGGACAGAGCCGTGGTGTGCGGCGCCTTGTTCGCGTCGAAGCCGGGGGCGAGGCCGTCCAGCGGCAGCCAGGTCGAGGTGTCGGCAGGGTTCATGGTGGTCATGATGCTCCTTGATGAGGGGTGGTGAAAGGGGATGTCAGCGGTTGCTGAACTGCTCGAGGTCGGCGGCGAGGCCGTCGTAGACGGCGGGCCTGGTGCGCTTCAGGTATTGCGCGTAGACGATCCCGCCGACGACCGCCAGCACCAGCAGCAGCGGCAGGAGGTTGATCCAGAGCTCCTCGGATCCGGCGACGATGTTGAAGTTGAAGATCGCGAGGATCGAGATCGCCGCGATGCCCAGGAAGCCGATGCCCGGGGCGATGAAGGTGCTCCACCAGCGGGTGTCGTGCTGCCGGCGGAAGTACACGACGATCGACAGCGCGGCGAGACCCTGCAGGATCAGCACGCTGAGCGTGCCGAAGCCGAGCATGGCCGGGACGACCTGCACGATCGGATCCGCACCGGCGACGAAGAAGATCACGGCGACGATCGCCGAGAAGCCGGCTTGCACGATGCCGGCGATCGCCGGGGACCCGCCCGCGCGGGTGCGGGCGAGCGCACGGGGCAGGATGCGGGCGCGGCCGAGGGCGTACAGGTAGCGGCTCGCGGAGTTGTGGAAGGCGAGCATCGCGGCGAACAGGCTGACCAGCAGCAGGATCATCATGACCGTGGTGAGCGGGCCGCCGAGGTAGCGCTGCCCCAGCACGAAGATGAGGTCGCCCGTGGGCAGGTGCTTCACCGCGACGGCTTGTGCGTCCGGCACGCCGATCGCGCTGACGACCGCCCAGGTGGTGACACCGAGGATGACGCCGATCGCGATGATCGCGGTGTAGGTGGCGCGGGGGATCGTGCGCAGCGGCTGCTTGGCCTCCTCGCTGAACAGCGCCGTCGCCTCGAAGCCGAGGAAGCCGGTCGCCGCCAGCAGCATGCCGATCGGGAGCGAGCCCGAGAACACCCATTCGGGGCTGAATGCGGCGAAGGAGAACCCCTTCTGCACGAACACCGACACGTCGAAGACGAGCAGCATCGTCGTCTCGAGCACGAGGCAGACGCCGAGCACCTTGGAGGAGAAGTCGACGCCGATGCGGGCGAGAACGAAGCAGACGGCGATCGAGAGCAGACCCCAGAGGATCCAGCTCATGTCGAAGCCCGTGAGCTCCTTGATGATCGACTGCATGAAGAAGCCGCTCGTGCCGATCGTCCCGACCACGAAGAAGTTGTAGCCGAGGGTCGCGATGAGGCCGGCGATCAGTCCGCCGGTGCGGCCGAGGCCCTTCACGACGAAGGCGTAGAAGCCGCCGGCGTTCACGAGCTGCTTCGACATCTGCGCGTAGCCGACGGCGAACAGCAGCAGGATCGTGGCGACGAGGAAGAACGACATCGGCGCGCCGCCGCCGTTGCCCAGCGCGATCGCGAGGGAGGCGACGACGACGATGCCGGTGAGCGGCGCGACGGCGGCGAGCACCAGGAAGACGATCCCGGCGACGCCGAGGGCTCCCTGTCGCAGTGCGGTGTGGGTCTGTTGGTCTTGTTCAGCGGTCACGTCGGCTCCTTCGCTCGGTGACGGCGCGTTCTTCCGGCCAGGGTGGGCGGCACAGCGCGGACGTGGTGCTGCGTGGAAGACGGGCGTTCTCGGACTCTGCCGAGTCTGCCCTTCCCGGGTGCGGCGGGCTTGCTCATGAGCGAAGGACGATGGTGTCAGCGTGCACACCCGTCGCACGCCCCCTCGATCCCGCTTCGTCGGCGGAGCAGGATGGCGGAACGGAGCCGGTCGGTCTGGCGGGCACCGCGTACGGAAGGAGGGGCGATGGAGCTGCAGCTGCGGGGCAGGACCGCCCTGGTCACCGGTGCCGCCGGAGGGATCGGGCGTGCCGTCGCGCAGGCGCTCGCCGCCGAGGGCGTGCGGGTGGCGCTGCTGGACCGCTCGGCGGAGGGGCTCGCGGAGACCGCCGCGACCTGCCCGGGGTCCGTGCCCGTGGTCGCCGACGTCACGGACGAGACCGCGGTCGGCGCGGCCGTCGCCGATGCCGTCGCTGCGCTCGGCGCCCTGCACACGGTGGTGTGCTGCGCAGGGATCTCCGGCCCGGTCGGATCCGGGATCGACGAGACCTCGCTCGCCGAGTGGCAGGCCGTGTTCGCCGTGAACGTGACCGGCGCGTTCCTCGTGCTCCGGGCTGCGCTGCCCGCGCTGCGGGCGGCACCCGCGGCCTCCGTCGTTCTGGTCGCGAGCGACTCCGCATTCGTGGCGTCGCCCGGCATGGCGCCCTACTGCGCCTCCAAGGCGGCCCTCGTGCAGTTCGGGCGTGCGCTCAGCGTCGACCTCGCGGACGACGACGTGCGCGTGACGACGGTGTCGCCGTCGATCGTGGACACTCCGATGAGCCGGGGCGACCTCGGCGATGAAGCGTTCGCCGCCCCGGCTTTCCCCGTGCAGAGCGCCGAAGAGATCGCCGCGCACGTGATCTATCTCGCCTCTCCGCGCGCCCGCGCCGTGAACGGATCCGGCATCCTCAGCGACTTCGGATACAGCGCCCGCTCCGGCTTCCCGGCCTAAGCCTCGACGTCATCCGGCCCCTTCTCTCTCGTATCCCCGCCTTCCCCGACAGGAGACCCCCATGACCACCAACGGATCCACCGGACGCGTCGTCGTCATCACGGGCGGCGGCACCGGCATCGGCGCCGCGATCGCCGCCCGCTACGCCGCAGAGGGCGCGCACGTCGTCGTCGTCGGGCGTCGTGAGGCGCCGCTGCGCGAGGTCGAGCGCGCCGTCGGCGCGCACCCCGTGATCGCCGATGCCGCTTCGACCGAGGATGCGAAGCGTGCGGTCGCCGAGGTGCTGGCGACGTTCGGTCGCATCGACGTGCTCGTCGCGAATGCGGGCGGGCACGGCTTCGCCCCGGTGGGGGAGACGGACGACGCCGGCTGGGAGGGCGCGATCCGCGCGAACCTCACCACGGCGTTCGTGATGGCACGCGAGGCGCTCCCCGCGCTCATCGAGGCCAAGGGCCAGATCGTCGTGATCTCGTCGCTGGCCGGACTCTTCGCCGGCCCCTCGGTCGCCGGGTACACCGTCGGCAAGCACGCCCTGATCGGCCTCACCCGCACGCTCGCGCGCGACTACGGCAAGCACGGCGTGCGCGTGAACGCAGTCTGCCCCGGATGGGTGCAGACGCCGATGGCGGACGAGGAGATGGACGAGTTCGCGGAGCACGCCGGCCTCGCTTCGCGGGAGGAGGCGTACGCCACCGTCACCGCGGACGTGCCGCTGCACCGCCCGGCGCAGCCTGCCGAGATCGCGGCCGTCGTGCGCTTCCTGGGCTCCAGCGAGTCGTCGTACATGACCGGATCCGTGCTGGTCGTCGACGGCGGCGCGCACATCGTCGACCTGCCTACGACCGCGTTCGAGCACGCGGGGATGTAGGAGGCGGCGGATCCGATCCCTGAGCCTGTCGAAGGGCGCGGATCCGCCGTCAGCCCTTCGCGGTGAGCGGATCCGGCCCGTCCGGCTCTGCGGAGGGCGGTCCTTGCGCGTCTTCGGCACGCGGACCTGGATCCGTCCGGGCGAGCACCGTGCGCAGCTCCGCGATCTCGGCGCGCAGCGCATCGACGTGCGCGACCGTGGCGGCCTGTCGACTGGTGTTCTCGGCGGACACCTGTTCGACGATCCAGGAGGCGAACGTCGCCGAGATGACACCGAGCAGGGCGATGCCGCTGAGCATGAGACCGACGGCGATCACCCGCCCCTCCAGCGTGATCGGGGCGAGATCGCCGTATCCGACGGTGGTGATGGTCGCGAATGCCCACCAGATGGCGTCGCCGAAAGTGGTGATGCTTCCGCCGCCGGCCCGCTCGGCGTCGAGCACTGCGAGCGAGGCGACGTAGACCAGCAGCAGGGTCGCGCTGGTGACGTAGATGACGATCTGGCCGCGCACGGCCCGGCCGGCCGTGCGCTGCAGTACGGCGAGGAGCGTGACCACGCGCAGTACGCGCAGGGGACGGAGCATCGGCAGCACGACGGTCGCGAGGTTGAACAGGTGCGTGAGGAACCAGTGCCAGCGTCGCGGCGCGAGCACGAGGCTCACGATGTAGTCGATGAGGAAGGTTCCCCACGAGACCCAGAGCAGGTCTTCGAGAAGGGCGCCGACGTCTCCCCGGGGATCCACGATCACCTGGATCGAATAGGTGACGAGGAACAGCAGGGACGCGACGATGAGCGGCCACTCGGTGATCCCCCGCCAGCGCTCCAACGTCATGCGCGCATCGTACGCCCGGACGGGTCGACACGGGATGGCTGCGCGCGCCCGGATAGGCTGGGCGCCGTGACGCGGAGGACGAGGTGGGCGACGATCGTCGTCGTGGTGGTCCTCGCCGCGCTCGCGGCGCTCGCCGTCGGGAGGGGATGGATCCCCGCTGATCAGCCCGCGGTGGTTGCTCCGTCCACGGCGACCTCAGGACCGGCCGCCCCAGGATCTGCCGGCGGAGGCGGAGGCGATCCCGTCCGCACGCTGTTCGATGAGCATCGCAGCGGGGTGGAGGTGCAGGGCACGGGCATCGTCTCGCGCGTCTTGCCGGATGACACCGAGGGCTCACCGCATCAGAAGTTCATCCTCACCACGCCCGGGGGCGTCTCGATCCTCATCGCGCACAACATCGACATCGCCCCGAGGCTCGACGGGCTGTCGAAGGGCGACCGCGTCGACTTCCTCGGCGACTACGAGTGGAGCGACAAGGGCGGCACGGTGCACTGGACGCACCACGACCCGTCGGGGCAGCACCAGAGCGGATGGCTTCGCTGGAACGGGCGCACGTTCTCCTGAGATCCTGCGCGTGGGGTTTCCGGGACATACACGGGCCCTCGCGACTGCCGTGGTGAGGGCGTCGGCGTTGTCACGGGCGTGACGGATCCGGTCTGCACGGTGGGGCCGGCGGAAGGTCAGATGTCCGGCCGAAGGTCAGAACGGCGGGGGTCCGGGTGGTGGCAGAGCCGGATCTGGGTCCTCGATGGTGAAAGTGACAGGTGCCGGCGGCCGGTCGATGTAGGTGGCTCCGGTGGGGCTGGTCCATTCGAGGACGCCTGCTCCCTTTTGTTTCACGTTCCAGGCGGTCTGGTGTTTGAGGATGTGGTGGCGTCGGCAGAGTCCGCCGAGGTTGCCTTCCGCGGTGGCGCCGCCGTGGGCGGCGTCGATGGTGTGGTCGAGGTCTTGGGCGGCGGGTGGGAGTCCGCAGGTCGGGAATCGGCACCGGGAGTCGCGGGCGTGCAGGAGTCGGCGCAGGTCGGCGTTGGGTCGGTAGTGGTCGACGGCGAGGATCGCCCCGGTGATCGGGTGGGTGAGCACCCGTTCCCAGGCGACAGCGTTACCGGCGAGGATGCGTGCCGTGTCGGTGTCGATGGGTTGCCCGCCGGCGAGTTCGGCGGGTTGCTCGACACGGACCCGGAACGCGGCACCCACCGTTGTGCGGGCGGTCATCGCCGTGAGCACGGGGATCGTGATTTCGACCCGCGCCTGGATCGCACCCAGCAGCCCGTCGGCCGTGTCGTGCCCGGACGGGGCACCCGTGAGGAGGGTGTCCGCGCACAGGTCGGCGCGGAGCTGGTCGATGGTGCGGTCGTCGGTTGGGTCACCGAGCCCGTCAGGATCCGGGGTCAGTCCCGCGGCGCCGACCTTCGCGGCCTGGGCGTTCGCCGTCTGCACCATCCGGGCTTGCTGGGTGAGCCGGTCGTAGATCCCGTCGATCACCGCGGCGGCGTGGATCAGGCCGAGCAGCTTCTGCCCGTCGGGGAGTTCCTCCCGCCACACGGTGCGTTTCTCCTGCGCCTCCCGGTGCCGGTCGGTGAGGCTCCGCGGCGAGAGCCGCTCCGCGACGCGCTCCACGACGCGCTTCGCCCGATGTGGGGTCTCCCCGACGCAGGCGGCGATCGCGGTCTGTTCGTACTCGGCCCGCACCTCGTCGCTGTCGAGGCGGGCGCCGGCGTCCTGGATCAGCCGCACGTGCGCGGCGTTGATCCGCGCGTCGGTGAACGCCCGCATCGTGTCCGGGTACCGGGTCATCAGCTCCGCGGCGCGCACCATCCGCCCTTGCACGACCCGGTCGGACATGTGCAGCACCCCGGCGAGTTCCGCCGCGACGCTGCGCGCGGCGATCTCCACTCGCTCACCCCGTATCCCGGAGGCACCGTCCGCGGCCGCAAGGTCCTCGGCGAGCCGCTGCGCGACCGCGAGGTGCGCTTCCTTCACCGCCTGCAACCGGATGATCGTCGCCTCAGTGGTCGCCAACCCGTCCACCAACGCGGCCAGCACGGCGACCGGATCCACCGGGTCCACCCCAGGATCCACCACCGCGCCGGTCGAGTTCGTCATGAGACCATTCAACCCGGGGCCGCGGACATTCCAGGCTCGAAAAGAGCCAGATCAGGACGAAGAAAGTAACAGAACGATCACGACTTGGAGTGTGCCTGTTAGCCCTCGACTTCAGCCTCTGTGGAGCACACGGTCGTGCGGCCCGAGTGGGCGATCGCCGTGCGCGGTGCCGGTCCCGCGCTCGCCCAGCTGGGGCTGGGTGCATCCCGGACGTGATCCCGGATCCGGTCACGCTCCGACCGGTGCCGCAGGGTGGCTGCACATCCCGGATCCGCTCGCATTCCGGTGCACGACCGCCACGGCGGATCCGCCTACCCGCCCAGATACGCCCGGTGCAGCAGTTGCGGATCCGCGTGCAGGTCCTCGGCGGTGCCCTGGAACGACACGCGGCCGCCCGCGACGACCACGGCCTCGCGCGCGATGCCGAGCGCGAGCTGGGTGAACTGCTCCACGAGCAGCACACCCACGCCGGACTCGGCGATCGATTGCACGATCGGCACCAGCCGCATGAACACGACGGGTGCCAGGCCCAGCGACATCTCGTCGATGAGCAGGATCTTCGGTTTCGCGGCGAACGCGCGCGCCAGCACCACCATCTGCTGCTCGCCGCCCGACAGCAGCGCGGTGGCGGAGTCGATCCGCTTCTCCAGCTCGGGGAAGGGCGCGAGCGCCGCCTCGAGCTCGGTCGGAGTGCGCGCGGTGAGCGACAGGTTCTCGCGCACCGTCAGCGACGGGAACACGGCTCTGCCCTGCTCGATGTGCACGATGCCCCTGCGGGCCCGTGACACTCGGGAGAGCTTGTCGATGCGCTCCCCGTCCAGCGTGAGCGAACCGGCGGAATGACCCACGACGCCGGAGATCGACTCGATCAGGCTGGTCTTGCCCGCGCCGTTGGGGCCGACCAGGGCGAGCACCTCGCCGCCGCGCACGCTCAGCGAGACGTCCGAGATCACCGGTCCCGCGCCACGGCTGACGGTGATGCCGTCCAGCACCAGTTCGCTCATGACAGCAGCTCCGTCTCTCCCATGTAGGCCTTGACGACGTCGGGGTTCGCGAGCACCTCGTCCTGCGGGCCGGTGGCGAGCACCGTGCCGAAGTTCAGCACGGTGAGCATCGGGCACACCGAGCGGACCAGATCGAGGTCGTGCTCGATGATGATGAGCGCCGTGCCGTAGCGCTCCGGCAGCTCGCGCAGCCGGGCGGCGAGCGCGAGGTGCTCGTCGTGCGAGAGCCCGGCGGCGGGCTCGTCCAGGATCAGCAGCCGCGGCTGCGAGAGCAGCGCCGCCGCGACCTCGACCAGCCTGCGGGTGCCGACGTCGACGCTCGACAGCCGCGCCCTGGCGGGCGGGCAGCCGAAGAACGCGAGCGTCTCGTCGATGTCGGCCGCGGACAGTCGGCGCCGTGCGACGAACCGCACGTAGCCGCCCACCGTGAGCAGCGGCGGCACCCGGTCCTGCTGGAAGGTGCGCCGCAGCCCGAGCCGGGCGCGGCGCGTGGGGGAGAGCCCCGCGAGGTCGCGGCCGCCCAGCAGCACGCGTCCGCCGTGCTTGGGCAGGAATCCGCTGATCGCGTCGACGAACGTCGACTTGCCGGCACCGTTGGGTCCGATCAAGCCCATGATCGACGCAGCCGGGACCTCGAACGACACGTCGTCCAGCGCCTTGAGAGCGCCGAACTGCACGGTCAGGTGCTCGACGGTGAGCACGGGCTCGCCGTTCAGCACCGCCGGGTCGAGCACGGCGGTGGTCGTGGTGCGGATCTCCTCGACGTGCTCATCCGCGTCCGCCGGCAGCGCCGTGAGCACCGCGGCGGATGCGTCCGCGTTCTTGCGGTCCTGTCGCTTCCAGATCGCCGAGCGGATCGTCTGCCCGAGGTTGGATCCGCTCGTGAGCGCCTGCACGCCCAGCACGCCGAAGATCACGAAGCCCCAGTCCTGAGGGATGCCCCAGCGCTTCAGCAGCTCGGGAACGAGCACCCAGAGAATGCCGCCGAACACGGCCATGTCGATGAGGTGCGCGCCCGACATGATGGCCAGCACGTACAGGGCGAGCGACTGCAGCGGAGTGAAGCTCGATGCGAACGGCAGCTGCACCTGACCGGCGAGCAGTCCGCCGGAGATGCCGCCGAGCGCGGCCGACACGGCGAAGGCGGTGAGCTTCGCGGTCTGCACGCTCTGTCCGGCGGCGGCGGTGCCGCGCTCGGAGAAGGCGACGGCCTTCCAGCTCGCGCCCCAGCGGCCGCGCTGCAGGAAGAAGACCCCGAGGCCGCATACCACCAGCACGATGATCGACAGGAAGAAGAACTGCTTGTCACTCGTGAAGCCGGCGGGGCGGTCGATCGAGATGCTGTCGGCGGATCCGGGGAACTGGATCTGCACGAGCGTCACGTCCGCCGCAGCCGCGAAGCCGAGCGTGACGACGGCCAGGTTCACGCCGCGCAGGCGCAGCGCGGGCAGGCCCACGAGCATGCCGACCAGGCCCGCCGCGATGCCGCCGGCGATGAGCCAGACGATGAAGCCGCCCGGCACGTGCCAGAGGTTGAACAGCGCCACGATCCAGGCGCCGACGGCGGCGAAGGTGAGCTGGCAGAGCGCAATCATGCCGGCGGATCCGGTCACGATCCCGAGCCCGAGGATCGCGATCGCGGCCGTCACGGCGCTGATCGCGAGGAAGACGAAGTACCCGGAGAGCACGTTCGACAGAACGAGGCCGACGAGCACGCAGACGACGGCGACGGCGAACGGCCAGGTGTTGCGGAACAGGGGGTTCCCGGACAGGCCCCGGCTCGAGGCGAGCGGGCGGTCAGCGTGCGGCATCCCACACCTCCTTGCGCTGCGTCCAGAGCAGCAGGATCACGATGAACAGGAACGGCAGGAAGTTGCGCACCAGCGCGACCTGGTTGATCTGCGCGACGAGGCCGCCGAGCACGCCCAGCACGAGACCCCCGACGACGGTGAGGTCCAGGCGCTTGAAACCGCCGAGCAGCGCCGCGGCGGCCGCGGGGATGATCAGCATCGCAAGCCCCGTGGCGTCGTTGGACTGCGACGGGGCGACGATGATGATCGCGATCGCGCCGATCACGCCGGTCACGAACCAGACTGCGATCGACAGCGGGCGGGACCGGATGCCGAGGAGCTCGGCCGTGGTGGGCCGCTCGGACAGGGCGCGCAGCTGCACGCCCACCCGGGTGCGGCTGAGCACGAGCTTGACCAGCAGCGCGGTCACGATCGCCATCAGCACGGTGGCGACGGTGACCTGGCTGACCACGACGCCGCCGATCGAGAAGGCGGGGCCGGCGATGATCGGGTCGAACGGCTGGGGCTTGTTGCCGAAGAGGATGAACGACAGCGAGATCAGCAGCAGCAGCGGTCCGACGGTCATCGCCGAGCGGGTCGTGGTGGAGGCCTCGGACAGCCAGGTCGCAGCGATCCAGCCGATCGCGACCGCCAGGATTCCGGCGACGAGGACGCCGAGAACCGAGCCGAGCCAGATGGGCAGCCCGGCCTGGCGCACCAGCCAGACCGCGGTGAACGCGCCGAACATGCCGGTGGCGGCCTGCGCGAAGTTCACCACCCGCACCAGCCGCGACATCAGGGTGAGGCACACGCCCAGCACCGCGTAGAGGCCGCCGGCAGCGAGGCCGGCGATGGCGCCCTGCAACATGGCGTCGTCCTTTCTATGTTCCGGTCGCTGAGCTTGTCGAAGCGCCCGGGGAAGGGGGCGGATCCGGTCTGTTCGGGCCCTTCGACAGGCTCAGGGGTGAACAGACCGGATCCTCGGATCACTTGGTCAGGCGCAGCCAGTCATCCGAGACCTTCTCCCACTTGTGGGTGCCGCTCTTGAGCACGATCGGCCAGCCGGCTGTGTTGTCGACGCCGAAGGTGTAGGGCGTGCCGATCATCTTGTCGTCGATCGGCTTCATGCTCTTCAGGGCGGCGCTGACGCTGTCCCGGGTGACGTCGCCCTTGATCGTCTTCAGCACCTCGATGAAGTGCGTCGCGGCGAGGTAGCCGCCCTGGCTGAACGAGGTGAGCGGGATCTTGTTCTTCGTCATCAGGTCGCGCCAGCCCTTGTTGATGGCGTTGTCGTCGGTGAACGGGTAGAACTCGGCCGGGACGTAGACCCCGGCGCCGGCGTTGTCCACCGCCTGGGCGAAGTTGTCGCTGTAGACGCTGGTCAGGTACAGGAATGTGACGTCGTTCCAGCCCTGCGCGTTGGCGGCCTTGATCTGACCGATCGCGTCCGGCTCGATCGGGTTCACCGCGAGCGCCTTGCAGCCCGCCTGACGTGCCTTCACGATGTACGGCGTGTAGTCGCTCGCACCGTACGGCAGGGTGTCGTCGACGTACGAGGGCTTCTTGCCGGTCGCCTTGGTCCACTTGTCGATCGCGGCCTGGTAGGTCGGACGGGTGGAGCCGGCGATCTCCAGCAGCACGCAGATGTTGTCGAGGTGCAGCACCTCGGAGCCGTAGGTGAGGGTGAGCGTGAGGTCGTTGTACGGGCCGACGTTGGCGGGCGAGATGCTCTTGCTGTCGAAGCAGCCCGTGTCGACGCCGATGCCCGGGATCGAGAGGATCCCCTCCTGCTCGTAGTACTTCTTGTTCAGGTCGCACTCGATCAGGCTCGCGGAGCCGACCATCGCGACCGCGTTGTCGCTGCCGACGATCTCGCGGGCGTTGGCGGTCGCGGTGGCGGGGTCGCCCTTGTCGTCGAGGGCCTTGTAGTCGATCTTCTGCCCGTTCAGGCCGCCCGCGGCGTTGAACTGGTCGAACACGGCCTTCGCAGCCTGCGACGCTTCGGGGAAGGTCGCAGGACCCGAGATCGTGTTGACGGATCCGACGACGATCGGATCCTTGGATCCGCCGCCGGATCCGCCGGATCCGGAACAGCCGGCCAGAGCCAGCACACCCGCGGTCAGCAGCGCTGCCGCGGCGGTGATGCGCTTGTTCATGTGATTCCTGTCTTTCGGGTTGCGAGGCGGACCCTCGCGCTGTGGTGCAGGTCTGTGTGAGACGTTCGTCAGTCGCGGGTGGCGCGGGAGACCATCTCGGTGTCGGTGAACTGCTCGAAGGCCACGACTTCGCCGCCTTCGAGCCGCCAGACGTGAGCGACACGGGCGGCGAAGAAGCGTCCCGTGCTCTTGTTCGTGCCGGAGTAGGTGCCGATGCCGATCACGGTGTCGCCGCCGTCGACGACCTCGTCCACGGCGAGCGCGTAGTCGTCCCAGTCCTCCTGGAGGCGGGTGAACACGTTCTCCACGATCGCGTCCGCGCCGACGTAGGTGCCGGCGTAGGGGAACCCGGCAGCCTCGGTCCAGCGCACCTCGGCGGCGAGCGGGGCGAGCATGCCGTCGAGGTCGCCGCGATCGCTCGCCTCGTAGTGCGCGCGGATGATGTCGGCGTTGTTCATCGTGGGCCCTTTCGTGAGGTCGGATTCGGAACTGCGTGAGGTCGGATTCGGAAGTGGTGGTCCCCGAGGCTCTGGAGAGGTCTCGAGCCTCGGGGACCGGTCGGTCAGACGGGTTGGGCGTCGGGGTAGACGACCGCGCCGAGCGGGTAGATGTGGCCGCCGGCGCGGGAGTGCTCCGAGGCGCCCTCGCCGTTCAGGCCGAGGAAGATGCCGGTCGTCCTGAGCTGGTATCCGAGGTCGTGCAGCCAGACGCTGGCGACCGCGATCCGGAACTCCCGGAAGCAGAACAGGTACAGACCGTCCGCGAACTTCCACACGGTAGAGAGGTCCATGTCGCCGTGCCCGCGCTGCACGCCCTCGAGGCACTGCCAGGCGTAGCGCTGGCTGGAGACGTAGACGTGCTCATACAGGTGGTGAGGGCTGTACCGGTAGACGTTGCGCTTGCCGATCAGATCACGGCTCGGACCGGGCGCCTCGCCGCTCGGCTCGCCGCCATCGGTCGTCGCGGCCCAGAAGTCCTGGCCGACCTGCGGGGTGCCCTCGACCGCCTCCGCGGCGATCCGGGAGCGGATCAGGGTCGCCCGGTGCGTGGTCGTGGAGTAGACGACGGTGAGCGCCTCGCGCTCCCGGCTGGTCAGCGGGAGGTTGACGAACACGACGTCGTCGCGCACCGCGACAGCGTCATACGGGTCGGTGCCGGAGAGCCCGAGGCCGGACCACGTGACCGCGTCCGCGCCGAAGTCCAAAGAGAGGCTGCCGCCACCGTCGAGCGTGAGGGTCAGCGCCGTGCCGGCGAGGTCGATGTTCGGCAGACGATAGGTGTCGATGCCGGCGGCGAACTCGTCATAGGTCCGCCACTCGTCGAGCGCCGGATCGGCGGCGTATGCGGTCACATCGTCGTTCACAGTGGGACTCCTTCGACCCAGGCCCGCTGGACTGCGGGGTGAGGCAATGCTCCGTCGTACTCGATCCAGCGCTCAACAACCCGACGCGGATCGCGCACCGAGAGTCAACCGGCGTGCCCCCAGGAGCAAGACACCGTTTCCCGGAGCGGAGCGCGCCGCTGCGGCTGGTGCAGCGCACGCCGTATCCCAGCGGGATCGTCGAGCTGCGCTACGCGCGCCCGTCGTAGAAGGCGACCTCGTCGAGGGGAGGCGTCGGAGCCGGTGACGGCGCGATCAGTGCGTCGAGCGGTACTCGCTGGGGGAGACGCCGTAGGCGGTCTTGAACGCGCGGCTGAAGTGCGCGGCATCGACGAAGCCCCAGCGCGCGGCGATCGCGGCGACGGGACGGTCGGAGAGGATCGGATCCAGCAGGTCCCTGCGGCACTGCTCGAGTCGGCGGGTGCGGATCCAGGTGGACACGGTGGTGCCCTGCTCCTGGAACAGGCCGTGCAGGTGCCGCGTGGAGATGAAGTGCGCCGCCGCGATCGACGTGGGGCCGAGATCGGTGGACGCGAGGTTGCGGTCGATGTGCCCGCGGATGCGCTGGATGAGGGCACGGTGCGGGTCGCCGGCCGCCTCGTCGAGTCCCAGCTCGCGGGTGAACACGGTGGAGACGAGGTCGAGGGCGCTGTGCGCGAGGCGTGCTCCCGTGGCGCCGGCGAGCTGGTCGAGGTTCGTGGCGAGCTGACGCAGGTACGGCACGACCATGCCGCCCAGGCCTTCCTGGCCCGAGATGCGCACGGCGGTGAGCTGCCCGACCATCTCCGGCGGCAGGCTCAGCAGGTGCTTCGGGAACATGACGACCATGGTGCGGAAGTCCTCGTCGAACACGAGCGAGTACGGCCGGTCGGTGTCGTAGACGGCGAGGTCGCCGGGGGCCAGGACGGCCTCGCGGTCGTCCTGGATGAGCAGACCGGTGCCGGCCAGCATCAGGCTCACCTTGAAGTACGAGCGGTCGCCGCGGGCGATGAGTTCGGGCGTGCGCTCGACGACGTGGCTCGTGGCGCGGACGTCGGTGACGTGCACCTCATCGACCGAGGCGCCCCGGATCATGCCGCGGAACGGGTCGACGCCGGTGCCGCTCACCTGGAGCGGCACGAACGAGTCGGAGACCGCGGAGCGGAACTCGCTGATGTTGCGCGCGACGAGCGTCGAGACGGACTCTGCGGGAGCGACGGGAACTGCTGCCACGACTGATCACCTCGGGAAGATGAAGGGTGGATCGACGACTTTGTATACGATCCGTTGAGGCACTCTACCACCGCGGCCTGTCCGATGGGTGGGATCCCTCCGTCCAGGCCGCGGCGATCGAGGTCTCTGCGCTATTCCACGAGCTTGCCGGCGGTGTCGACCTCGCGGATCAGGGCGTCGATCTCCGCCGGGATCGACGGGATCTCCTCGTGTACGACGCCCGTGGAGGGCGACCACACCAGGTTCACCTGCAGGGCCGGATCCATCGCGGGGTAGTCGCTGCGGTTGTGGCAGCCGCGGGTCTCACGGCGCTCGAGGGCTGCCTCCAACGTCGCACGTGCGGCGAGGGCGGACGAGCGCAGATCGAACGCGTGCGCCAGATCCTGGAACCCGGCGATGTCGGGGTGGATCCCGATCCGCGTCAGCCGCTCCTCGATCGCGTCGAGCTCGGCGAGGCCGGCGATCAGCCCCTGCTCGTCGCGGACGACGCCGGCGTGCGCCGTCATGGTGTCGCGGATCGCGCGCTGCAGGGCGCGCACGTTCTCCGGACCGTCGGCGGCCAGCAGGTCATCGATCTCGGCCCTGGCCCGGCGCACCGCCTCGGCCGAGCGACGCTGGGCGCCGAGCCCATAGGCGTGCGCGACGGCGGCGCGGCCCGTGATGCGGCCGAACACGAGCAGCTCGATGAGCGAGTTGCCGCCCAGCCGGTTCGCGCCGTGCAGGCCGGAGGAGGCCTCGCCGATCGCATACAGCCCGTCGACGTCGGTGCGGTGGTCCTCGGGGCGCACCCATACTCCGCCCATCGAGTAGTGCGCGGTCGGCGCGATCTCGACCGGATCCTTCGTGATGTCGAGCATCTGCAGCTCGAGCATCGTCTGGTACACGCGCGGCAGACGGGTCATGATCGTCTCGCGGGGCAGGTGTGAGACATCCAGCCAGATGCCGCCGTTCGGGGTGCCGCGGCCCTCGGCGATCTCGGTGTAGGCCGCCAGTGCCACGCGGTCGCGGGTGGACAGCTCCATGCGCTCCGGGTCGTAGCGCTGCATGAACCGCTCGCCGAGCGCGTTGCGCAGGATGCCGCCTTCGCCGCGCGCCGCCTCGGACACCAGGGTGCCGGCCTCGCTCTCCGGCTCGATGATGCCCGACGGGTGGAACTGCACGAGCTCGGGGTCGCGGATCCGTCCGCCCGCCTCGACGGCCAGACGGAACGAGTCGCCCGTGTTCTCGTCGCGGCGCGACGACGTGCGCCGCCAGATGCGGTTGTGGCCGCCCGCCGCGAGGATCACGGCATCGGCATGGATGAGATAGCGCGTCCCATCGACGAGATCGAAGCCGTAGGCGCCGAAGATCCGGGGGACGGTGCCGCCGTCGGGGCCGGGGACGTCGTCGACCAGGAGGCGGGTGATGTAGACGGTGTCGAGGATCGGGATCTCGAGCTGCTCCGCGCGGCCTGTGAGCGCGCGCTGGATCTCCAGGCCGGTGTAGTCGCTGGCGAAGGCGGTGCGACGGAACGTGTGCGCTCCGAAGAAGCGCTGCGAGATGCGTCCGTCGTCCTCGCGGGCGAAGCCCATGCCGTAGCGCTCGAGGTCGCGGATGCCATCTTCGGCGCCTCGTGTGACGATCTCGACCGTGCGGGGGTCCGCGAGGAAATAGCTCTCCTTGATCGTGTCGGCCGCGTGCTGCTGCCAGCTGTCCTGCGGATCCATGGTGCCGAGGGCAGCATTGATGCCGCCGGCTGCGAGGGAGGTGTGCGCGTCGTGGCGCGGGCGCTTGCCGACGGCCAGCACGTCGACGCCCTGCTCGGCGACCTCGATGGCCGCGCGCAGGCCGGATCCGCCGGTGCCGATCACGAGCACGGTCGTGGAGACAAGGCGCTCGCGGGATGAGTTCTCAGTCATGTCCTCCACGCTAGGAATTCACCGACGATTACTCCAATGCATAATGCCGCTTGACTGAATGCCTCTAGGCTATGGTCATGAACCTGGAGCAACTCCGCGGATTCGTCGAGATCGCCCGGCTCGGCAACTTCACCCGGGCCGCCGAAGAGCTGCATCTCGCGCAGCCGTCTCTGAGCCGCCAGATCTCGACGCTGGAGCGCGAGCTCGGATCCGAGCTGTTCCATCGCGCGCGCGGGCACATCTCGCTCACCGCCGCGGGTGAGGTGCTGCTGCCGTACGCACGCCGCATGCTCGCCGATGCCGCCTCGGTGCGCCGGGAGATGGCCGAGATCGCGGGACTGCGCCGGGGGCGGGTGCGCCTGGGCGCCCCGCCGTCGCTGTGCGCGAGCATCGTGCCGGAGGTGGTGGGCGCCTTCCGTGCCGCGCACCCCGGGATCGAACTGGAGATCACCGAGCGCGGTTCGCGCGGCCTCGTGGCGGCGCTCGCCGAGGGCGTGCTGGATCTGGCGCTGCTGGCATACTCGGACGTCGCCGCGGGCTCTCCCGTCAGCCTCAGCCGCATCCCGCTGCTGGAGGAGGACCTCGTCGTGATCTCGTCGGCGGAGCAGTCGCCGGTGAGTCACGGGCGGGAGATCGCGCTCGCCGCGGTGGCGGACCTGCCGCTGATCGCGTTCCCGCGCAGCTACGAGCTGCGCGCCGCGACCGACGCCGCCTTCGCTGCCGCAGGACTGGCCCCGGAGGTTGTCGTGGAGGGGCCGGAGATGGACACCGTGCTGCGCTTCGTGGAGCGCGGCGTGGGCGTCGCCGTCGTCCCCGCCATGGTGGCGCTCGACCGCCCGGGGCTGCGCGCGGTGCCCCTGGCATCGCCGAAGCTGACCCGCACGGTGAGCCTGGCGCACCGCGCCGACATGGCGCCGACGCGTGCCGCCGCCGCCCTCCGCGACACGATCATCGCCACTGCCGACGCGCTCGTGGGTTCCGGCGGCTTCGTCGCGAAGGCGGTGTGATCCCGCCCGCTTCCAGGGCTTACCGCCCGCCCGCTTCCAGGGCTTGCAGAAGGGGCATCAGCGGCGCGGGCGCAGGTGCGTGGCGCGGCGGTCAGTGCCCGCAGGTGCAGCCGTCCCCGCCGCCGCAGCATGCCGATCCTGATCCGCTGACGGCGTGCGCCTGCGACGACTCCGGCACGTCCATGCCGGGGTTCTGATCGAGGAAGCCGTACGGGCGGAATGCGAAGCCCGCGGTGTCGACGGGCATGATGGGCCAGTCCTCCGGGCGCGGGAAGTGCGTCAGCCCGAAGGTGTGCCAAAGCACCAGGTCGGCGCCGTCCGGGCCGTCCAGCGGGGCATCGCCGGCGGAGTACTCCGGCAGTCCGGATCCGCCCTGGTGCGCGTTCGGGTATCGGCCAGCCGGCCATCTCTCGCCCTCGCGGTGCGCCGTGGCCCAGAGGTGCTTCGTGGCGAACGCCGCGCGCGCGGCCACGGAGGAGGCCGGATCCGCCATGAGCAGCGCGGTCGGCTGCGGCACCAACTGGTACGCGGTCGCGCGGCCCACGGCGTTCGTGCGGGACGCGCTCTGCACCTCCCACACCCGCGCGACCGAGGTGTCGGCGTCGCGCTGCGCGGCGGACTCGGATCCGAGCACGGTCTCGGTCCAGCTGAACGCGTTGCCGAACGGGTTCTCCGGACCCATCGGCACGCGCTGGGCGTCGACCTCGACCAGGCGGTTGTCGTTGCCGTCGATCGCGACATCCAGTCGCGCGGAGAAGAGATGCTGGTGCACCGGTGCGAACACTCCGGGTGCGAGCTCCGTAGCGTGCCGCTGCGGCACGCCCGGCTCGCCGGCGCCGACGAACACGATGCCCGTGGCCTTCGCGATCACCTCGATGGTGCCGTCCAAGCCGAAGTTCCAGTAGAAGCCGTAGTCGTAGTTGCCGATCGTGGAGAAGTACGACACGACGAAGCGGCGGGCGCGGCGCACATCGCTGCGGCCCTCGAGGTTCGTGTGCTTCCAGAGGATCCCGGTGTCCTCCTCGTGCATGCAGACGACGTTGGGGATCCGCACCGGGTGGCCCTGGTCGTCGGCGACGTAGCCGTCGAGGTAGCGGATCACACCGAGGCAGTCGCAGCCGAGCGCGAGGTGGTTCGCGTTCTTGCCGAGCAGGTACTCGCCGGCGTCGAAGTAGCTGATCCAGAAGCGACCCGGCGCGGTGTCGCCGTAGGGGACCACCATCTCCGGCACGCTCGCGCGGTTCAGCACGGGTCGGCCGTCGAAGCGCACGTCGTGCAGCACGAGTCCCTCGCGGGCGTTGAAGCTCACCCGCATCGACCAGTTCTCCCACTCGACGAGGGATCCGGACACCGAGAAGCTCGGGCCCTCGGGCTGCACGATCTCGATGGGCTTGAGGCTTGTGCGCGCCTCGCCCTGCACCTCGGGGTAGTAGTTGCCGTGCCCGGCCGGCACCAGCACGTCGCCGATGTCCTCGACCCGGATCACGCTGTTCGCCGTGAGGTCGATGTGCACGATGAGGCCCTCGACCGGGTGCGCCCAGGGAGAGTCGCGCTCGTCGTAGCGGAGGAACGTGAGCGAGCGGATCACCCGTCGCCCGACCTCGTCGGCGCGGCCGGTGAAGCCCGGGGCGAGCGGTCCGCAGAAGGCGAGGTCGATGTGCTCCGCGAGTCCGCGGCGCTCCATCGCGGCGCGCCACTCGGGGGAGGCCTTGACGATGGCCTCGGCGCGCTCGTACTCCTCGAACAGGTACTGCGGCTGACCGTACGGCGGGGCGTCGTTCGGCACCCGCTCGGCGCGCAGCACCTCGCCGCGGGTGATCGAGACCACGACCTCCGTCGCGACCCCGGTCGCTGTGTCGAGCAGCGTGGCGTCGATGCGGCGATCGATCGGGGCGCCCGGCTTCCATGCCGCGAGCTCCTGCCGGGTGGGCTCGTCGGGCAGCAGCATGGGCACGCGCACCGTGTCGCCCAGCAGGCCCGCGGCGACGAGGATCGCGCGGGCGGCGGCGATCTCCGGGCCGGTGAGGGGATCCAGCGGATGCGGCGTCGAGATCGCGTCGAGCGTGATCGGCTGCGGGGCGTGGTGGGACATCGTCGACCTCTGCGGTTTAGTTGAGCAATTGCTCAAGAAACGGGTTGCGTCGATGATATGCCCCGCGAGCCGAAGGCACAACGGGTCTTGCGTGCGGCGGTAACCCCGCTCGCCGCCTCGTTGTCGCCGCCGCGCGGCATGTGACGATCTGCACAGGGTGCGACGATCAGCACATGGATCGGCTCGATTCCTGTGCTGATCGTCACAGAGTGTGCCGTTCGTGACGCTGACCCGGCCGGTCGCGGTCGCAGTCGCGGGTGTCAGACGCGCCAGGGGCGCAGGATCGCGGCGAGCACGCGCAGGTGCGCGGCGGCGCCGGCAGGCTCGGCGACTTCGACGACCTGCTGCCCGTACGTGATCGCCCGCAGCAGCGCCAGTACGTCGTCCAGTGGCGTGTCCGCCCGCAGCTCGCCGTCGGCGACGGCCTGTTCGAGGGCCTCCGAGGTCTCCGTGCGCCAGAGCGGGATCGTCGCAGCCGAGGCCTCGGTTGTGGGGGTGATCGACGCGAGGCGCCCCCAGAACCCGACCACGACGTGGGCCTCGGTGCGGGTCGTGGCATCGACCGGCAGTACTTCGCGCATGATCGACTCCAGGCGTGCGAGGCCGCGCAGGCCCTCGGTCGCCGTCCGGATCCGCTCCTCGGTGCGACGGGTGACCTCGGCCGCAGCGGCCCGGATCACATCGTCGAAGCCGTCGAAGTAGTGCCAAAGGGATCCGACGGCGACGCCCAGTTCGCGCGCGACGGCCCGCGAGTTCACCCCGTCATGGCCTTCGCGGGCGGCGACGGCCAGCAGCGCCGCGGCGATGTCGCGTCGGCGCGCGTCGTGATCGACCACTCTGGGCATGCGTCCATCCTGGCGCAGATCGTGCGACGACGGCCGGGCGGATCCCGTCGTGGAGTGCCCCGATGTCGATGCCTCCCGGGGGTATTGTTCTTGAGCGCGCGATCAATAACACTGTTCGGATGCTCCATGCCGCAGCGACGATGCTGATGATCGGATCCGCGATCGCAGCGGCCGTGTGCTGCCTGGGCGCGGGGCGTATCGCGCCACGCGCAGTGCCGTGGCAGGCGCGGCAGAGTGCGGTGGTGATGGCGCTCGGAATGGTGGCGCTGTGCGCAGCCGGCGGCGACGCCCGCGTGCTGCTGCTGGTCGCGGCCTCGGGGATCGTCTCCGCGATGCTCGGTGTCGCCGGCACGCGCGGACGAGCGTACGCGGACGCCTGCTTCCACCGGGCGCTCGGTTGCGTGGTCATGGCGGTGTACGCGCTGACGATGCTCGGCACGCGTTCCGGAGCCCCCGCTCCGGTGGCCTCCGGGTTCGGCCACGCGGGGCACGGTGCGTTCGTGCCGATGTCGCTCGTGGCGACGGGCGGCGTCGTGCTGCTGCTGGGGCTCATGCTCGTCGCGCGCGTGCGGCATCGCGTCGATCCTGGCGGCGCGGGCGGGGCGGGTGCGGGCGTGCTCCGACGCGGGGCGCCCCGCGGACGGATCCTGCTCGAGGCGGAGGGGGTCGCGATGGCGATCTCGTTGATCGTCATGGCGGCGATGGTGCTCCTGCTCTGAGTGCGCGGGGCGCGCCGGGCGAGCTTTTCCCTATCGTTCGGATCCCGTACATTTTGGTGCATGACCTTCTCCGGCACGGCCGCGATCGACCTGGGCAAGTCGCTGTGTCGCGCTCGGCTCGCGATCGATGGCGACTCCCTGCGCCGGGAGGGCGCGGGAGCGCCGGGACTGCTCGTTCATGACGGCGTCACGCTGGCGCTGGCTTCGATCCTGCCGCTGCTGGCCGACCTCCGACCGGACCGGATCGGCGTGGGCGCGGCGGGAGCGCTGTATGCGCCGAAGGAGGCCGGCGCGCTCGCCCGTGCGATCGCGGACGACCGTGGTGCGCCCGTCGCCGTCACCTCCGACGTGGTCACGGCGCACGTCGGCGCTCTCGGTGGCGAAGCGGGCGTGCTGCTCATCGCCGGCACCGGCGCCGTCGCCCTGGGCGTCACCGCGGACGCGCATCGCAGCGTGGACGGCTGGGGCCCGGACCTCGGCGACTTCGGCAGCGGGTCCTGGCTCGGACGCGAGGGCGTGCGAGCGGTGCTCCGCGCCAGGGACGGGCTGGGGCCGGAGACCGTGCTCACGGACGTGCTGACCCTGCTCATGGGCGAGGAGACGTCGCCCATCGCCTGGCTGGGCGGCGCTGCGGCACCGGCTCGGTTGCTGGCGACCTTCGCGCCCGCCGTGCTCGACGCCGCCGACCAGGGCGACGCAGCCGCGCGCGCGATCCGCGACGAGGCCGCCCGGCTGCTCGCCGAGACCGCGCTCGCCGCGTCCGGTGGAACCTCCCTGGTGGCGCTGCACGGCGGCCTGACCTCGCACGATGGATTCCGCGCCGCCGTCTCGTCTTCGCTCGAGACCCGTGGGCTCGAAGCTGCTCCCGCCCGCGGTGATGCCCTCGACGGCGCCGCCATGATCGCCGAGGGGCGCGCCCCTCTCCACGAAAGGTTCGTGCACCGTGCCGAATGAGAGCATTCCCGACGAGGCCCTGCCGCCCGATGCCGCTGAGACCGACGACGCCCGCCTCGCGGCGCTGATCGGAGAGTTGTCGCACCTGTCCACCGAGCAGGCCGACACCTCTCGCGGGGATCTGGACCTGCTGTCGACGATCGACCTCGTACGGGCGATGAATGCCGAGGACCGGCGTGTGCCGGAGGCGATCGCGGCCCAGGCCGAGCGGATCGTCGAGGCCGTCGACGGCATCACGGAGCGCTTCCGGCGCGGCGGACGACTGATCTACATCGGGGCGGGAACCGCGGGTCGCGTCGGAGTGCTCGACGCCTCCGAATGCCCGCCCACGTTCGGCACGGATCCGAACATGGTCGTCGGCATCATCGCCGGCGGCGAGACGGCCATCCGCAACGCCGTGGAGAACGCGGAGGACGATGACCGCGCCGCCGCGGAGTCGTTGCGCGCTCTCGGACTGGGTGAGAGCGACACCGTCGTCGGGATCTCGGCCTCGGGGCGCACGCCCTACGTGCTCGGCGGACTCGCCTATGCGCGCGAGGTGGGCGCGTTCACCGTCGCGATCGCCGCCAACGCCGGATCCGCCATCGGCGCCGCCGCCGACGTGCCGATCGAGGTCGTCGTCGGCCCCGAGTTCGTGACGGGATCCACCCGGCTCAAGGCCGGCACATCGCAGAAGCTCGTGGTGAACATGCTCACCACGCTGTCGATGATCCGCCTCGGCAAGACCTACCGCGGCGTCATGGTTGACCTGCAGGCCACGAACGAGAAGCTGCGCGCTCGCTCGGTGCGCACTCTCATCCAGCTCAGCGGTGCGGCGCAGGAGGATGCGGTGCGCGCGCTGACCGAGGCCGGCGGATCCGTCAAGCTCGCCCTGCTGATGCTCTTCACCGGCGCGCCCGCGGACGTGGCCGCACCCGCGCTCGCCGCAGCCGACGGGGTGCTGCGCGAGGCGATCGCCGCCCTGAGCTGAATCCCGCAGGGGTCAGCCCGCTGCAGGGCGTACAGCGAACCAGGCGATCAGCGCCGCTACGAGCGCCGCCGCAGCCATCGTCACGCCCATCGTCACCGCGTTCGCACCGCCGAGACCGACGGCGAGCGGCGACAGCAGCGGACCCACCAGGAATGTCGACATCCCGAGCAGGGCGGAGGCGGTGCCGGCGCGGGAGCTGTGATGCGCGAGTGCGAGAGCCGACGAGTTCGGGCCGCCCAGCCCGGCGCACAGCATGAACCCGACGAGCGCGGCGATGACGCCCCAGACGCCTGCCCCGAGAACTGCCAGCACGGCGAGCATGACGGTGGCGATCGCCGTCGCTGTGACGCCCAGCAGATAGACGCGCAGCGGACCCGTGCGCCGCACCACCAGACGGCTGGCCTGACTGCCGGCGATGTTGGCGAGGGCTCCGAGCGCGAACGCGAGACCGAAGGACTGCGGATCCAGTCCGAACTCGTCCTGCAGCACGAACGACGTCAGAGACAGGTACGTGAAGAACGCCACGCCGCCCCCGGCTCCGGCGCAGAGCACCGCGACGAACAGGCGGTCCCGCAGGACCGCGCCGGTGTGTGCGCCGAGCTCCCGGATCCCGCCCGCGTGACGGTCGGCAGGATCCAGCGTCTCGGGCAGCGCGAACAGCACCACCAGCAGCAGCGCGACGCCGATGCCCGCGAGCACGCCGAAGATCCCGCGCCAGTCCATGATCCGCGCCAGCTGCCCGCCCACCACCGGGGCGATCACCGGTGCGGATCCGGACACGAGGAACAGCAGCGACAGCATGCGGCTGAGCTCGGCGCCGTCGAACTGGTCGCGGGCGATCGCGAGGCAGATGACGATGCCGGCGGATCCGGCCAGGCCCTGAAGGAAGCGTGCGATCAGCAGCAGCTCGATCCCGGGGGCGAGCGCGCAGACGAGCGACAGCACGGCGAACGCCGAGACACCGACCAGGAGCGGGCGGCGCCGGCCGAAGCGGTCGCTGAGCGGCCCGGCGGCGAGCTGGCCGAGCCCGAGCCCCACCATGCATGCCGACATCGTGGTCTGCGCCAGTGCATCGCTGGTGCCGAGCGCCGTGGCGAGCTGGGGCAGCTGCGGCAGGTACAGATCCATCGACAACGGGCCGAACGCCTCCAGCAGCCCGAGCACGAGCATCGCGCGCATCGTGCCCATGCGGGGGCGGGTGAGCACCTCGCTCATCCGTCGAGGTGCAGCACGCGGCGCAGCCAGCTCTCCCGTGCCGCGTTCGCGGCCACCGAGACTACGGCGTCCGGCGAGAAACCGTGGAACCCGTGATACCCGCCGGCCCAGACGTGCAACTCGGCCTGTCCTCCGGTCGCCCAGATCCGCGACGCGTAGTCGACCGCCTCGTCGCGGAACGTCTCGGCCGCGCCCACCTCGATGTATGCCGGAGGAAGTGCGGAGAGGTCGGTCGCTCGCGCCGGCGCAGTGTAGGGCGAGACCCTGTCGGTGAACCGGTCCGCGCCGGCGATCGCGGTCCAGGCGGTGTCGTTGTTGTTGCGGTCCCACGCGCCGATGCCGTCGTACTGCCGCGTCGACACGGTCTCGTTGCGGTCGTCGAGCATGGGGCAGCCGAGCAGCTGGCCGGCGAGCCGCGGACCGTTGCGGTCGCGCGCCAGGAGGGCCACCGCGGCGGAGAGCCCTCCACCGGCGCTCTGCCCCGATGCGAGGATGCGCTCGGGGTCGATGCCGAGTTCGGCCGCGTGCGCCACCATCCACACCAGCGCCGCGTAGCAGTCCTCCGCCTGCGCCGGGCCGGGATGCTCAGGGGCGAGGCGGTACTCCACGGCGACGCCCACGACGCCGTGCCGCTCGGCCAGGTCGATGAGCTCCGGCGTGCCGAAGAAGCGCGTGCTGAGCACCATGCCGCCGCCGTGGATGGACAGCACGGCGGGCGCCGGATCCGGGCTCGCGGTCGCGGGCCGGACGATCGTGATCTCCACGTCCGGTGCGCCGGCGGGTCCGGGGATCACCCGGTCCTGGAAGGTCACTGCCCTGCCCTCGGCCTGCGCGGCGATCGGCGGGATGATCGTCGCGAAGTGCGCGCGGTTCGCCAAGATCGTGTCGGCGCGCAGCGGGATGATCTCGACCAGGTCCAGGAACGCCGCGAGGCCGTCGACGAGCTCGGGGTCGTAGGGCACAGGCGTGAAGGATCCGATCGCGGTCTCACTCGTCGTCATCACGCGCCCCAGATCCGGCGCAGCCAGCTCGCCCGCGCGGCCAGCGCCGCCCTGGAGATCTCGGCCTCCGGCATGTACATGTCGAAGCCGTGGGCTCCGCCGCCCCAGACGTGCAGCTCGGCTCGACCGCCGGTGGCCCAGATCCGCAGCGCGTACTGGGTGTCCTCGTCGCGGAACATCTCCGCCTCGCCGACCTCGATGAAGGCCGGGGCGAGGTTCGAGACGTCGACGGCGTGCGTCGGCGCGGCGTAGCCGGAGGCCTCCGGACTGAACGCCAGCTCGTCGCCGAGCAGGCACGACCAGGCGAGCAGATTCGCCTCGCGCTGCCACGTGCCGATGCCGTCGTACTGCAGGCTCGACACGGTGGTGTTCGTGTTGTCGAGCATCGGGCACAGCAGCAGCTGCCCGGCCAGCACCGGCCCCTGGCGGTCGCGGGCGAGCAGGGCGACGCCGGCGGCGAGGCAGCCGCCCGCGCTGCCGCCGCCGACGATGATCCGGTCGCGGTCGACGCCGAGCTCGGCGGCGTGGGCGTGCAGCCAGAGCAGTGCGGCGTAGCAGTCCTCGAGCCCGGCCGGGGAGGGGTGCTCCGGCGCGAGCCGGTACTCGACGTTGACCGCGACCACGCCGTGCTCCGCCACGATGTCGACCACGCGGCCGGTCTCCCAGCTGCGGTGCCCGACGATCTGCCCGCCGCCGTGGATGTTCAGGTAGGCGGGACGGCTCCGGTCGGAGGATCCACGCGGGCGGAAGATCGTGATCTCGACCCCGGGAGCCCCCGCCGGGCCGGGGATCACGCGGTCCTCCCAGTCGATCGCGCGCCCGGCGATCACCGTGTCGTTGTCAGGGAACATCGCGTCGGTGCCCTCGCGGGGCAGGGTCTCGCGGGTGAGGGCGGGTTGAGGGTTCAGCGCGATCGCGTCGAGCACGATCTGCACCTCGGGGTCGAACGGGACGGGGGTCACGGTCGGATATCCGGCGGCGGTGACGGTCATGCGGGTGGGCCTTTCGGTGGATACGGGAAGTTCAGGGGCCTTCGGGGTCGACGACGTCGCGGTCGGCCCAGAAGGGTTCGACGAGTCGGCGCAGCTCGGCCGACCCGATGCGATCGACGAGCGCCGCCGCATCGAGGTTCGCGCGCAGCTGCGCGATGCTCGAGGCCCCGAACAGGGTCGTGGCGAGAGCGGGATGCGTGAGCGTGAACGCGATCCCGAGCTGGGCCGGCGTGGCGTCGAGCGATTCCGCGAGAGTCCTGAACGCCGGCACGTCGTCGATGATGCGCTGCCGGATGTCGCCCGGATCCCGGCCGATCTGCCGGTCGCCGTTCACCCTGCCGGCGAGCACGCCGCCCTCCAGGCAGTCCGAGGCCTGCAGGGTGAGGCCCTGCTCCCACAGGCGCGCGAAGGGGGCGCCGTCGGGGATGGATCGGCGCGAGACGCTGTACTTCAGTTGCGCGATCTGCGGGCCGGGGACCCCCTCGACGGCCGCGATGTCGATGAGGCGCTGGATGGATCCGGCCGACCAGTTGTTCACGCCCCAGGCGCGGATCAGCCCGCGATCTGCGAGCCTGGCGAGGTCGAGCACGAGGTCGCGCAGCTCCAGGTCGTCCCGGCGCAGATCGCCGAGGATCACCAGATCCGCGTGATCGACGCCGACCCGGAACAGCGCGTTCTCGAGCTGGGGGCGGAAGCCGTCCGCGCCGAACGCCTCGAGCCACAGCTTCGACGACAGCAGCCACTCGTCGCGGCGGAGGCCCGCCGCGCGGACCATCGCGCTGAAGATGACATCGGTGAAGGCAGGGGGCATGCCGGGCCCGGTGTAGACGCCGACGTCGAAGAGGTTCACGCCGCGGTCCACGGCCTCGCGGAGCATGGCCGCGGCGTCGCCGAAGTCCATGCGGTCATAGGTGTGCCAGGATCCGAGCGAGAACAGCGAGGCGTGGATGCCGCTGGTGCCGATCTCGCGCCGGGGGAGGATCGTGGTCTCTGCATTCATGGTCGCGGTCTCCTTCAGAGGCGGGGGTCGATGACGGCCTTGACCTCATCGAGGTGATGCATGTTCGCGATCTTCTCGGAGGCCTGGGCGAGTCCGACCGGCGCGCTGAACAGGTCGTCCCACGGGTAGCGGTCGGCGAAGGCCTGGAAGAAGTCGATCGAGCGCGCGTAGTCGGCGATGTCGCCGTTGAGCGAGCCGACCATGGTCAGCTCCTTGCCCATGAGGACGCTCACGGGGAAGGCATCGCCGACGGGGCCGGTGGATCCGACGATCACGACGGTGCCGCGCTGCGCGGCCATGCCGATGGCGTCCGGCCCCACGCTCGGAGCGCCCGCGAAGTCGAACACGTGGTCGGCGCCGTGGCCGTCCGTTAGCTCCATGACCTGCGCCACCGCGGGGCCCTCGCGGAAGTCGACGACGGCGTCCGCGCCGAACCGGGCGGCGAGCTCCAGCCGCGCGGCCGGGGCTCCGACGGTGATCACGCGTCCGGCACCGGCGATCTTCGCCACCGCGGTCGCGAAGATGCCGAGGGCGCCGGAGCCCTGCACGACGACCGTGGATCCGGGGCGGATCCGCCCGCCGCGCTCGAACGCGCGCAGCACGGTCTTCGCCGCGCAGCCGGCCATCGACGCCCAGGTGTCCTTCACTGCATCGGGCAGCAGCAGCTTCGCCGCCCCGGGGGTGACATAGGCGTACTCGCTGAGTCCGGCGGTCGCGAACGGCGGCACGTCCGAGCGCTGCAGGAAGCCGTAGCCGCGGTGGGAGCAGTGCACGGGCTCGCGCAGCACGACGCAGCCGTAGCACTCGCCGCAGGTCGACTCGGACCAGCCGATCCGGTCGCCGACGTGCAGCGGCCGGCCGAGCGCGTCGACGGTGCCCTCGCCGAGGGCGACGATCTCGCCGACCATCTCGTGGCCGAGGACCATCGGCAGCATGCCGGGGAAGGTCATCCTGCCTTCCCAGATCTCGATGTCGGTGCCGCACAGGGTCGACACCGCGACCCGCACGAGAGCGGCGCCGGGCGCGACCTCGGCGGGGAGCGGCAGATCCTGCAGAGTGAGCGGCTGCCTGTGCTCGGTGAGCACGGCGGCGCGGGTCGTGGTGGGGATGGTCATGCGGATCCTTCCGGGATCAGGGCGTTCGCCGAGGACAGGGCGGTCAGACGAGCAGCTGGCCGCCGTCGACGGGGACGGAGACGCCGGTGATGTGGCTCGCGCCAGGGCCGGCGAGGAAGACGACGAGCGGGGCGACCTGCTCGACCTCCGCGATCGCGCCGAGCGGGATCCGTGCCTCCCAGGCGGCGCGCGCCTCGGGATCGGTGGCGAACCCGGCGGTGAGCGGGGTGAGGATCGGTCCGGGTGCGACGGCGTTCACGCGGATGCGGCGTCCCGCGAGCTCGATCGCGGCGGTGCGGGTCATCGCGTCGACGGCGGCCTTGGTCATCTCGTAGTGGCCCATGCCCGGCGTGGGCTGGCGCCCGCCGATCGACGAGGTGTTCACGATCGCGCCGCCGTCGGTCAGGCGCGGCGCGAACTCGCGGAGCATGAGGAACGTGCCGCGGATGTTCACGGCGACCGCCGCGTCGAACACCTCGAGGGGCACCTCCTGCTGGGTGCCGCCGCCGAGCACGACGCCGGCGTTGTTCACGAGCGCGTCGATGCGGCCGAGCGCGGCGCCCGCTGCCGCGACGGAGTCGGGATCGGAGATGTCGAGCGTGATCGCCGTGGCTCCGATCTCGGTGGCGGCGGAGGTCGCGGCCTCGGCGTTGACATCCCCGATGATCACCTCGTCTCCGGCTTCGCGGAAGGCGGCGGCGATGCCGCGGCCGAGCCCGGAGGCTCCTCCGGTGACGAGAATGCGGCGGGGGGAGATGGTCATCTCACGTCCTCTCTGACGGGCATCTCCGTTATATTCTACAAGCATAGAAAAACGCAACCCGGGTGTGCGACGGGTTCGCGACCGAGTCGAAGGAGCCTCATGACTGCGCCCACGAATGTCCGCCGCACCCTCGGCGGACTCGCCATCCCGCCGCTCGCGCTGGGATCCTGGAACACCTGGGATCGGATGCATCCCGACGACGCCGTGGCGATGATCCGCCGTGCCGTCGAGCTCGATGCCGGCTTCTTCGACGTCGCGTACTACAACATGGGGCCGCACGCCGAGAACTCGCGCACCGACATCCTCTTCGGCCAGGCCCTGCGGGCGAGCGGCGTCGCGCGGGACGAGATCGTGCTGTGCGGCAAGCTCTGGCTGTGGGACTGGCCGAACCAGTCCTTCCGCGCCCAGTTCGTCGAGAGCCTGGAGCGCGCAGGGCTCGACCGCTTCGACACGCTCGTGGTCGGCGACTACCTGGACGAGCCCGACGTCGCGCGCATCGTCGCCGAGGTGAACGAGCTCATCGCGGATGGCCTCGTCGGAGGGTGGGGGATCAACAACTGGCGGATCGGGCACACCCGGGCCGCGCGGGAGGCCGCCGCGGCGGACGGTCTCGTCGCCCCGTCGTTCGCCCAGCTCAAGTACGGCATCGCGCGCCGCGCGATGGCCGAGGGGGCGTCCTATGGGCCGCTCTTCGCCGACGGCTCGCTCGCCTTGCAGGCCTCTGATGTGTTCGAGGGCGGCATCCTCGCGACGGGACTCGCTCCGCAGCGCAAGATCGGCGCCGACGTCGGCGGCATCCGCGAGCGGATCGTGGCGCTCTATCCGGAGGTCGCCCGCATCGCCGCCGGTTTCGGCGTGACGCCCGCCGCTCTCGGGATCGCGTTCTGCCTCACGCATCCCGCCGCGGCGAACGTGCTGTTCGGAGCCTCCCGGATCGAGCAGCTGGAGCAGAACCACGCAGCGCTCGCGCTGGTCACGGAGCGTGGCGCCGAGGTGCGCGAGGCTCTCGCCGGGCTGCAGGTCGACGCTGCCGTCAACGACGACGGGTCGTGGTGATCCGCGAGGCCACTTTCAGGCGGCGGGGTGGAATCGTTTGGGTGGTGGGCCGATGTTCCCCCATGCGTATCTCAGGGGGAGTCGCGGGTGCAGCACGGATTCTTGCCCGTCGGGGTGGTGCAGGACGAAGTCGTCTTTCCCGTGGCGGGTGATCTGCCATCGGTGGTGGTGGAGTTGCATGTGGTGGAACCGGCAGAGCAGGATTCCGCGGTCGATGTCGGTGTGGCCTTCGTCGCGGGCCCATTCGTCGATGTGGTGGGCTTCGCAGTAGGACGCGGGTCTGTCGCAGCCGGTCCATCGGCATCCGCCGTCACGGATGGCGAGGGCGAGGCGTTGTCTCGGGGTGAACAGTCGTGATTCCCGGCCCACGTCGAGCGGGCTCCCGCCCGTGTCGATGGTGACGGGGAGGGTCCCGGTCTCGCAGGCCCGTCGTTCCGCGACCGTGGCGGGGAGGGCGGTGAGGCCGTCTTCGGTGACCGCGACCGGGGCGGACGTGCTGGGGGCGATGACCTGGATGAGGCGGAGTCCGGCCTGTCGGGTGCCGAACACCGCAGTCGGATCGGCCAGTGCTCCGGCGCGGACCAGGTCCAGGAGCAGGTCGTAGGAGAGCTGATCGTTGGTCCGCGGATCCGCGACCAGGTCCGCCGCGGTCGTCTTCTCTTCAGGATCCACGAACCGGGGCCCGCCCCGACGCGGTCGCAACGCGGCCGCGAACAGGGTGTCCACGAACGCGCCGGCTTCGTCATCGAACGCGATCGACCCCCGCCGCACCCCGTCCAGGTCGAACCAGGTCCGGAACGAACGCTTCTCATACCGGGCCGCGAACCTGGCTTCCGCACCATCCGGGTCGAGCAGATCCCGCACCGTCCGCGCCGCAGAGCCGAGTTCTTCCACCGTCCGCCGGGAGGCTTCCTCGATGAGCTGCCCGACGGCGTGCGCCCACGCGTCCTCCGCACCCTCGGGTGGGTCGCCGAGTCCGCGGCGGATCGCATCGAACTGCGCCGACGTCACCGCCCCCGCCCGCAACCCCTCCCGCAGCACCTGCCGCCAGTCCCGAACGACGGGCTCGTCCTGCACAGCAGTGCTGGGCGGGTCCTCATCGACGCCCTCCACCGGCGCATCCTCGAGCAGCGCCTCACCCACCCGCACCTGCCGGGCGGCTTCCGTCTTCGTGACACCGGTGACCTGCTGCACCAACGACACCGCCGAGGGAAACCCGCGAGACTGCGCGAGCCCGCCATGACCGGCCCCGCGCGTCGAACGGCCCGCGATCACGCCCGTGACGATCAACCGCACCTGATCCAGCAACCGAACGTTCTCGGATATCTCCTCCAGAGCCACCACCGCCGCGTCATCCCCCAGCCCCTCCACGACCGCCTGCACGTCCGACGCGCCCGCACCCGCACTGATCCGCCCGGCCAGGGTCGGGATCAGCGCCGCGATCACATCCAACGTCTTCATACCCCCATCCTCCCCGGGGCCACCGACATTCGAACCCCAGATCAAACCCGATTTCCAAACGGGGGATAACTCGACCGAAGACCAAACTGCGGAGGACGATCCGCCGCACCGAAGCGCCAGGTGTGCGCGAGAGGACAGGGCGCACGCGCTCCGGGGCAAGGCCCGAGGCTCCCGCGGCGCGCATCGTTGGACAACCGGGGCTTGCGGTCTTTTTCCACGCATGTAGACTAACCGCAACGACACATCGAAGTGACGTCGGTGAGGCTCCCCGGAGCGCGGCCGAAGACTCTTCGAACCTTCTTCCCCTACCCGCACCGAGAGAAGGAACCATGAAACGAGTGCCCCTCGCGATCGCCGCGGCCGTGGCCGCAGTCCTCGCCCTCACCAGCTGCTCCGGCGGCGCAGGCGCCACGCAGGCGAGCGATGGCGCTGCCGCATCCGCGCCCGACGACCTGAACATCGGCAACTTCCTGGACGTCACGTCCTGGGATCCGTCCCTCGCCGACATCGGCTTCGACGGGCCGTACCTCTCCGCCGTCTACGACACCCTGGTCGCCCTGGACAAGGACGGCAAGCCGATCCCCTCGTTCGCCACGAAATGGACGGTCTCGGGCGACGACAAGATCATCGACTTCGACCTCCGCACCGACGCCAAGTTCTCGGACGGTGAGAAGGTCGACGCGGACGCCGTCGTCAAGAGCCTCGAGTATCTCAAGGCGGGTGCGCGCTCCGGTGAGGCGTACACGAACGTCTCCGCGATCACTGCCAAGGACGACCACACGGTCGAGGTCGCCCTCACCCAGCGTGACGACACGATCCTGTACCTGATGGGCCTCGGCCGCAGCTACATCATGTCGCCGAAGTCGATCGCCGCGGGTTCCCTCGGCAAGGAGCCGATCGGATCCGGGCCCTACGTGCTCGACAGCGCGAAGAGCGTCGCGGGCAGCGAGTACCACTTCACCAAGGTGAAGGACCACTGGGACGCCAAGACCTACGCGTTCTCGAATCTCGCGATCTTCCCGATCCAGGACGCGACGGCGCGGCACAACGCCATGCTGAGCGGTCAGATCAACCTCGAGTACGGCGACGTCGCGAACCAGTCCCAGGCCGACCAGCAGGGCTGGAACACCGCGGACCGGGTGTCCGGCTGGGCAGGTCTCGTGATCACCGACCACACCGGGGCGAAGAGCAAGCCGCTCGGCAGCGTCGAGGTGCGTCAGGCGCTGAACTACGCGTTCGACGGGGCGGCCGTGCTCAAGGCGGTCGGCAACGGCGCGGGCGTCGCGACCAACCAGGTCTTCCCGGACGGCGGCGACATCAACGACCCGTCTCTGAACAAGACCTACGCCTACGACGTCGCCAAGGCGAAGGAGCTGCTGGCCAAGGCCGGCTACGCCGACGGCTTCAGCATCTCGATGCCGATGTCGCCCGTGTTCGAGATGTGGAAGCCCTCGGCCGAGCAGGCGCTGACGGCGATCGGCGTCAAAGTCACCTGGGACAACATGCAGATGCCCGACTACCAGACGAACGCGCCGAACTACCCGATGTTCATCTCCTTCCTCGCCATGGACGGGAATGACGTCGCGACCGTGCAGCGGCAGGTCACGAGCAAGCAGTGGTTCAACCCGAACCCCGACTTTGCGAGCAACGTGGTGATCGCTCCGCTCGTGAAGAAGGTGCAGGAGTCCAAGGGCGCCGATCAGACGGCCGCGATCAAGGAGCTCGACAAGGCTCTCGTCGACCAGGCGTGGTGGTCCGTCTGGTACCAGGCGAAGAACACCTTCTACAGCGTCCAGGGCATCAAGGTCCAGCCGATCGTCGGCATGATGTTCCCGACCCTGCGCTCCATCACCAAGGGCTGATGCCCCGGGGATCCGGTCCTGCCCGGGTCCGGATCCCCGCACCGACTCCTCCATCCCGAGAGGCCCTCATGCTCCTGTTCACCGCGAAGCGGCTGCTGTCCGGCGTCGTGCTGCTCGTGGTCGTCTCCGTCGCGACGTTCTTCCTCGCGCATCTGGCGATCAAGGATCCCACCGCCGCCCTCCTCGGAACGACGGCGAGCCCTGCCCAGCAGGCAGCGCTGGCGACGAAGATCGGTATCGACCGTCCACTGCTGGTGCAGTTCTGGGACTGGTTCTCACACCTCGTCACGGGTGACTTCGGCACGTCGTGGCGCAACTTCCAGCCCGTGGGCGCCCAGCTTGCCATCAAGGTCCCGGTGACCCTCTCCGTGGTCACCTTCGCGACGCTCATCACCGCGGTCCTCGGGATCGCCTTCGGCATGATCACGGGCCTGCGCTCGGGGACCTGGTTCGACCGGGTCCTCAAGGGCGTGTCGGTCGTACTGTTCGCGCTGCCGGGCTTCTGGGTCAGCCTGGTCCTCGTCCTGTGGTTCGCGGTGCAGCTGAAGTGGTTCCCTGCGGTCGGCTACGTGCAGCCCTCGCAGTCCTTCGACGGCTGGATCCGCTCACTCACCCTGCCCGCGATCTCGCTCGCGCTCGGCGGCGTGGTCGCCGTCTCGGAGCAGCTGCGCAACGCCGTGATTGCGCAGAGCCGTCAGGACTGGGTGCGCACGCTCCGCAGCCGCGGGCTCTCCCCGGCCCGGGTCAACCTGCACATCCTGCGCAACGCGTCTCCCGCGGCGCTCACGGTCATCGCCCTCATGTTCGTCGGCCTGCTCAGCGGCGCGATCGTGGTGGAGCAGATCTTCAGCCTTCCCGGCATCGGCATGCTGACCAACCAGTCCTCCCAGAACGGCGACATCCCGATGCTCCTCGGCATCACGGTGGTGTCGATCGTCTTCGTCGTGATCATCAACCTCCTGCTCGACTTCGTGCTCGGCTGGATCAACCCGAAGGTGCGCGTCGCATGACCACCACCGACATCCGCGTCGCGTTCGACCGCGCCAAGCAGCGCCGCCGCTCCGGTCTGTTCCGCCGGTTCCTCCGTCACCCCGGCGGATACATCCCGCTCGGGATCTTCGTCCTCATCGTGCTCGTCGGCGTCTTCGCCCCGCTGCTCGCCCCGATGGATCCGAACTTCGTGGACCTCGCGGCCGCCAAGGCGCCGCCGTCCGCCGCGCACCTGCTCGGCGCCGACTCGACCGGCCGTGACATCCTCAGCCGGCTCATCTACGGCACCCGGATCACGATCTGGGGTGCGCTCATCACGATCGTCACCGCCGTCGTGATCGGAGTGCCGAGCGGCGTCGCCGCGGGCTACTTCCGCGGCCCGTTCGACCGGGTCGCGATGTGGGTGAGCGACGCGCTGCAGTCGATCCCCGGCATGATCATCCTGCTCGTCGTCGCCGCCGGCAGCCGCAACAACTTCGAGCTGCTCATGGTCACGGTCGGCGTGTTCATGGTGCCGGGATACTTCCGCATCGCGCGATCGCAGACGCTGAGCGTGCGCGAGGAGCCCTACATCGACGCGGCGCGGGTGTCCGGTCTGTCGGATGTCCAGATCATCTCCCGGCACGTCCTCAAAGCCGTCTACCCGCCGGTCATCATCCAGACGGCGCTCACCGCGGGAATGGCGATGGGCATGCAGGCGGGGCTTCAGTTCCTCGGCATCGGCGACTCGAACGTGCCCAGCTGGGGCGCGATGATGCTCGAGGGCTTCCGCCTCATGCTCACCTACCCGCTCATGCTGCTCTGGCCGTCGGTCGCGCTCGGCCTCACCATCGCCGTTCTTGCGATCATGGGCTCGACGCTCGCCGAACTCGCCCAAGTACGCACCCCGCGGCTGCGCCGCCGGCGCGGTGCGGCGGCCGTCGCGGTCGGCGCGACCGCTCCGGCCACCGGCACCGTCCGGCACACCGCGGAGGGATCGGCGCTCCGCGTGGAGAACCTGCGCGTGAGCCACGCGACGCCGAGCGGCGTGGTCGAGGTCGTGCACGGCGTCACGCTCGACGTCGCCGCCGGGGAGGTCGTCGGCATCGTCGGCGAGTCCGGATCCGGCAAGTCGCAGACGGTCTTCTCGGTGCTCGACCTGCTGCCCGCCAGCGGCGCGAGCACGGCCGACTCCATCCGCATCGCGGGGCACGATGTCGTGACCGCCACGCCGAAGCAGCGGCAGGCGCTGCTCGGCCGAGAGCTCGGCTACGTGCCGCAGGAGCCGATGAGCAACCTCGACCCGTCCTACACGATCGGCCACCAGCTCGTGGAGCCGTTGCGCCGCGTGCACGGCATGAGCGGGCCGAAGGCGAAAGCCAGGGCGCGCGAAGTGCTCCTGCGCGTGGGGCTCACGGATCCGGACCGGATCATGCGCAGCTATCCGCACCAGGTCTCGGGCGGCATGGCGCAGCGCGTGCTCATCGCCGGCGCGATCTCCGGCCGCCCCACGATCCTCGTGGCGGACGAGCCCACGACGGCGCTCGACGTGACGGTGCAGGCCGAGGTGCTCGAACTGCTGCGCGAGCTTCAGCAGGAGTACGGCATGGCGCTGCTCATCGTCACGCACAACTTCGGCGTCGTCGCCGACATCTGCGACCGTGTGATCGTGATGCGCGGTGGCGAGATCGTCGAGCAGGGCGATGTGGATCCGCTGTTCGCGCACCCGCAGCAGCCCTACACGCGGGAGCTCATCGCGGCATCGCTCGACGACGCCCTGGGGCGGGCCGAGCTCGAGGCCGGCCGGCGCAGCGTGCTCGACTCCGGTGGACGCAGCGCGCTCGACGCGGCGGACCCCGCGGCCGGCGCCACGACGAACACGACGGAGGTGCGCGCATGACCGCGCTGCTCGAGGTGCAGGATCTGATCGTCGAGTACGGCCACGGCCGCAAGGCGTTCCGCGCCCTGCACGGCGTTTCGATCGACGTCGCCCCGGGGGAGTGCATGGGTCTCGTCGGCGAGTCCGGATCCGGCAAGTCCACGCTCGGCAAGGCGATCCTGGGGCTGGCTCCCGTGACGGGCGGCAGCATCCGCTTCGACGGGAGGGACATCACGGCACTCGGCCGTGCGGGGCGCCGCGCGCTCGCCGACGACGTGCAGGTCGTCTTCCAGGATCCGTACGGATCCCTGAATCCGGCGATGACGATCGGCGACATCCTGTCCGAGCCGCTGCTGACCAGCGGCCTGGGCGGCGCCGAAGCCCAGGCCCGCGTGCGCGAGATGCTCGATCGGGTGCGCCTCCCCGAGACCGCGATGGACCGGTACCCCAGCGAGTTCTCCGGCGGGCAGCGCCAGCGCGTCGCCATCGCCCGGGCTCTGGTGCGCCGGCCGCGACTGATCGTGTGCGACGAGCCGGTCAGCGCGCTCGACCTCACCACGCAGGCGACCATCCTCGACCTGTTCATCGAGCTGCAGCGCGACACCGGTGTCTCCTACCTGTTCGTCTCGCACGACCTGGGCGTGGTCCACCGGGTGTGCCACCGCGTCGCGGTGATGTATCACGGCGAGATCGTTGAGACCGGAGCAGGGGAGCAGGTCACGCGCTCGCCGCGGCATCCCTATGCCGAGCGACTGCGGTTGGCATCGCCTGTCGCCGACCCCGTGAAGCAGAGGACGCGCCGTGCCGAATGGCTGGCGCTGCGCGAGGCCGCGGATGCCCCGGTACGGTAGCAGGCAGCGATTCGGCACGTCCGCGCCCCGGTGCGCGCCGTCGCCGGACGCCACGTCGGAAGGAACCCATGCCGAAGATCATCGATCACGATCAGCGTCGTCGGGAGATCGTCGAGGTCGCCAAGGGGATCATCCTCAAAGGCGGGTTCGAGGCGGCGACCATGCGCAGCATCGCCGCCGAGGCGGGCTTCGCGAACGGTGCGCTGAAGCACTACTTCCCCGGCAAGGAGAGCATCGTCGCAGCGACGTTCGAGACGATCCTCGCGCAGATCTCCGAGGGCGTGCAGGAGGCCGGATCCGCTCCGGACGGTGCGGAGGCGGCGCTGCGCAGCTTCCTGGAGGCGACGATCCCGCGAGATCCCGAGCAGATCGCCGCCGGACGGGTGCTGCTCGCGCTCTGGGAGTACGCGATGTCGAACGAACAGCTCGCAGAGCTGTACCGGAGCCATCTGCGCTCCTGGCGCGCATCGCTCGTGGAGCGGATGGAGGCGGCCCGCGACGAGGGCGCGATCCGCGACCAGGACTTCGCGCCTCTGGCGAACGAGTACATCTCTTCCGCCGTGGGAGCGACCGTGATCAACCTCATGTACCCCGACGGCGATCGCATCGCCGACTATCAGGCCTATATCGACCAGTTCCTCGCGCGGCTGCGCTGACCCTGTTGCGGGCGGCCTCCATGCGTCATCGAGAGGAGGGCGCCCGATGACCGGCGCACCCGAGATCGCCCTGTCCGTCCTCCGTCGTGAGGGGACCGGCCGGCCGGTGCTGTTCCTGCACGGCCTCGCCTCGCGCGCCCGGCTGGATTGGCCCGCCGCGGAGTGGGATCCGGTGCTCGCGGATCGCCCGGCCCTGCTCGTGGATCTGCCGGCGCACGGCGACAGCCCCGCGGTCGGCGTGCTCTCCACGTCACGCGTGGTCGACCTGCTCACGCAGGCTGTCGCCGCGGTCGCCCCGGGGGAGGAGATCGACGTCGTCGGCTACTCCCTGGGCGCGCGTCTCGCGTGGGCGCTCGCCGGCCATCCCGAGGTCGCGGTGCACCGTCTCGCGCTGGGCGGGCTCAGCCCGATGGAGCCGTTCACCATGGTCGACCTGCCCGCCGCCCGGGGCGCGCTCGCCGGGGACTCGGCGCCGGCGGATCCGATCACGGGGTTGATCCTGGGCATGGCGACGCTGCCCGGGAACCGTCCCGAGGCGCTGCTCGACCTGATCGAGGGGCTGGCTTCCGAGCCGTTCGACCGCGCGGTCGGCGCGCCGTCGCAGCCCGTGCTGCTGCTCGGCGGGACCGAGGATCCGATGGCGGAGGGCGTCGACATGCTGGCCGCCGCCGTGCCCCGCTCCCGCGTCGTGCGGGTGCCGGGCGACCATCTCGCGGCGCTGCACGCTCCCGAATTCCGCGCCGCCGTCGTGCAGTTCCTCGCGGAGGACTGAGCCCGGCGCCGTGCCCGAACCTCCCCTGGACACCCCTGTCCATTAATTCCTACATGTGTAGAAAGACGAAAGGCATGACCATGACCACCACACCCGACGCCGCGCGGATCCTCGACATCGCGACCGGATACATGGCCTCGAAGCAGCTCTTCGAGGCGAGCCGGATCGGCCTGTTCGCGGCGATCGCGGATGGCGCCGACACGGCCCCCGCCATCGCCGAGCGCACCGGCGCGAGTGAGCGGATCGCACGCATCCTCGCGGACGCGATGGCGGGCAAGGGCCTGCTGACGCGTACTGAAGGCCGCTACGCGCTCGAGCCGGACGCGGCGGCCTACCTGGCCCGAGAGGCCTCGGCCGTCGACCTCGCGCCGTTCCTCACGTTCCTCGGCGAGATCAGCTACCCGCATTGGCTGCAGTTCGCGCACACCGTCGACACGACCGAGCCCGGCGACCTGCAGATGGACGACGCCCGCTGGGGCACTTTCATGGCCGGCGTCATGACCTACAACGCCCTGCACGCGCAGGAGTTCGGGCGCCTCGTCGACCTCTCCGCCGCGACGAACGCGCTGGACTTCGGCGGTCTGTCGGCGGGCTTCGCGCTCGAGGCGATGCGGCGCAACCCGGTCCTGCGCACCACCTTCCTCTACGCGCCCGGGTTCGAGGGCGGCATCGCCGAGGCCGTCGAGGCGGCGGGCCTGGCCGACCGCGCCACGGTTGAGGTCGGCGACACCGCCACCGCGCAGCCGCAGGGCGCCTATGACGCGGTGCTCGCGAACCACGTGATCCACCGCTTCTCGGCCGAGGAGAACGCGCAGATCTTCCGCAACCTCAGGGCCGCGGCGGTGCCCGGCGCCACCCTCACCGTGCTCGACTTCTTCCTCGACGACGACGCGCAGCAGCGCGGCATCGACGCGCTGCACGCGGGGGAGTACCTCGTGATCGACGGCACGGTCGTCTATCCCGAGGCGCAGGTGCGCGGCTGGCTGGCCGACGCGGGCTGGGAGGTGCGCGAGAAGATCGCCCTCCCCGCGAGCCCGCGGGTGCTCATCGCCACGGCGGTGTGAGAGCGGCGCGGCCTCGCCCGGCTCCTGTTCCGGGCGA